>Ga0180432_10000142_pt1 | contig 110421 bp, 96 predicted proteins | sample SS_ome_10_FD_132414 | JGI IMG/M metagenome (GOLD analysis project Ga0180432, IMG submission 132414) | Hypersaline lake sediment archaeal communities from the Salton Sea, California, USA - SS_1_MS_2 metaG | ecosystem: Environmental > Aquatic > Non-marine Saline and Alkaline > Hypersaline >... | reverse complement strand
CGTCAAGGGCCTGTGGAGCGCCGTACATATCCGCACCGGTGGGATTGTCCCAGGTCCACACCACCTGGCCATTCCCGTCGATCACATGCAGCCTTCCACCCCTCCCGGCGAAGGACAGCTCGATTTTACCGTCCTTATCCACATCCACCAGGGAGACCTTGCTCATCGGATCCCCGGGTAAACCGTCCTCCTCGATCGGCGGGTAGATCCACTCGAACTGACCATCCTGATCGATGCACCACAGCCTCTTGCTATCCCCTCTGCGGGTGCCGAAGACCACCTCGTTCTCCTCGTCGCCGTCAACGTCCCAGACGGTCTGACATCCCTGGCGACCGGGACCAAATAGCCTGCCCTGGAATACGTCACTGGTGTTGAATGCCCACTCCATCTGTAGCTCCTGAACCGTTGCCTGGTCTGACGCTATGACAACTCCCATCGCAGCTAGGAGCGGTAAGGTGGTCAGGATTGAAAGCATTTGATGGCGTCTATGTGTACACAGAATCGTTGGCCATGTCCGAGAACGCTGAACTCCAGGGCTGTGTTTCGGCATCAACACTACGAACTCGCCTTCCGGAACCACAGGTGATAGTCTCCTTGAGGACAGACCTCCCACATATCCCCTCCGTCCCTAGCATAATCAGCGTTACTGTACTCGTTCATTTCGCTCTTACCAGGGTCAGAGCCCGCGATTTGGGGCGTTTTTTTGACCCATTCTCCGCCCATTGAATCACCCGCTATTCAGATAAAGGTCATGTGGTTAAAATGTTTCTCAGAGGGATGGAGATGAAGGGAAAAGAACAGGAAGGGGACAGCTAGGGCCTCGCCTTCGAAGCCGGGGACGCCGCATTGTTCTGGGTGTTCCTCACAGAATGGCTCGTGATGGCGGGAACTGGACTTATCTCCGGAGTAGCATCTGGACAATGATGATCAAGCGCAGGCTTGTCGCATCTGCCGTCGATTTCATGAACTGCTTCCGAGTCTCCTTTGACACGGTATCCCCATCATCGGGCGGATAGTGTTTCGACTTGATGAATTGCTTGGGCGCTGATTCGCCTGCTCCACTCTTGGAATCAAAGGTGTGGGACAGAATTGCCTGTGTCCTGTCAGTGGGTGTTCGGTTCGGTGTTGGGTTTTTGCTCTGAGAGGGCTTCCAGATCGTTTTTGGTGAGGATTATTCTCCTCATATGGATCCCAGCGTTATACTAGCCTAGGAAGTCCACCATCATATCGGCATCCCTCTCCCTGAATACGAAGACGCCCCTGCCTTTCGAATGCCACCCGGGGCTGGTCCCTGGTTCCGTTACCTATTTGAGTGAAAGGGAGAACTGCTTCAACATAATCGTGGCAGATAACAGGATACAGTTGGTATGGTATAAGAATAAATAGCCGAACAGAATCAGAATAGCCAGGACGGAGCCTGACATGGTCGTACAGTATCGATGGGTAGATGCGGTTCGGGGCACGGCCTTGCCTGATACGCGTATGGGGATTCACCCGCTTTACAGGTTGCTTTGCGCGTTGAGTACATCGGTGCTGGTGATCCTTGCTCTTGGCTGCCTGATGGAAGGCGATGTTTCGCCTGCCAACGAGTCGGGCAAAGGACCAAAGATTGTTGGTCTTCGTCTGACCCCTGCTGTTCCGACGGATGGGGATGAAGTCAGTCTTTGGCTGAACATCACCGGAATGGTCGTTATCAAGGAGGTGAGGATCTATCTCGACGGCACATGTCTGCACTCGACGGAACCGGATTCGACCAGCGTTACACGGGAATTCTCACTTGGCAAGCTTCAGTCAGGGCATCGTGTTCTGGATGTGGTAGCCAAAGGGTCAGCCTCCCTTACGACAGCCCACAGAGATCTCCGAGTACTCCGAGGAGCCGATATTGTGACGGGTGTGCCGAGCTCGGTTGTGCCAACCGAGGACGGTGAGAAGGAGGCGGAGCTTATATGGCAGAGCTACGAGACCACACAGTGGAAGGAAGGCCTATGGCAGACCGAGACGCCTTTCTTCTCAGGGCCGATCGGGGCTGCGGAGAAACCGGCCTCGGGTGTCTGGCTCTGTGGAGTGGATACGGTACATGACACCACCAGTCTCGTTCACGTTGATCTGGCTAGGAACAGGAGTTGCACCCTGGATGTGACGAAGGCCACGGGTATGCGCGAGGTTTACTGTATCGCGGTGAATTTCACGGGGGAGGTCTGTATTGGATTTAGAGATGGACTTGCGTGGTTTGACGAGAAGAGTTTCACCTGGTCGCTGTATCCCGTGGGCAGCCCTGGTATTCTTGGGCCTGTGAGAATGGCTGGCTTTGATCACAAGGGTGGTACCTGGGGCAGTCTCTGGGTAGGAGGGTACGTTGAGCCGGATGGTCCCGACTCCGAAGACGTCCAGGGGTGGGTATCGGTCTACGATGGGAAGAGCGGGAGGACATGGACGGATGGCTTCCTATACCCTTATGCCGAGAAGGACCGTGTGCCCTTGCCCCCGGTGAGGGAAATCGCCTTTGACTGGGATGGTGAGCCTGTGATTCTCACGGCTGATGGGGTACTGCGGTACACTGATGCGGGAGGTTTCCGGTTCGTAGCGCACGAGAGCTTCGAGCCGCCCTTCGATGCTCCAGCCTCCGAGATCTACTACGACAGGAGGGGCCACGCTTGGCTCATTGCGTCTCCACTGGTCAGTTCGTCGAGGGATTTCCTGTACTACCGGGGCGACCCTCTCCGTAGGGTTGGCTTTCCGACTGACCGAAGCCTGCACCAAGTCCACGAAGGCCTTGGCCGGATATGGGTGGTTGGCACACAGGCCATCTACTCCCTGGAGAGGGAGTATGGAGAGGAGGCGTGGAAGAACGCCTATGTTGACGGTGGCCCCCATAGTTTTCTCTTCGACTATGACGGTCGGCTGTACTTCACCAGCAGGTTCAAACTCTTGCGCTTCGACTACGATACCTATGTTGACAGGTACATGTGGGGGTATGAGGTGGACGAAGTGGGCTGAGATCCGGGGCCCTTGATCTCTCCCGCCATCGATGGAGGCCATGCCCTGAGGGGCTTCCTCTCCGTAGCGTTAACCCTTGGCTACCGCTTCGCCCTTTCGATGTTGGGCTGGCGGAATTTTCACCGGGTCGCCCCCCGACATCTCCGGAATTATTCACCATCGGGCTTGTTGTACCTGTTGGAGGACCATGATCCCCCCGGCTGTAATGGATGCCGGTAAAATAGAGGTAATAGACGTCAAGGGCCGGGCCTGTTACTTGTATACCTGAGGTTCGAATCCCACCCGAGGGTGGTCACGTTATATTCACAGTTTTGTCAGTGATTATCTGGGCTCATAGGATGGTTTCAAGCCTGTTCACATCACGAACGACGTCGAACCCATGGTCGAACGAGAAGATTCCGTCACCTCCCATGTTCCGAATGACCACCACGCTCGCCGTCCCCGATAATGCTCCAGATCACTTCATCTCCGGGGTTCAGGCCGAACCTCTTCCTTACCGATGCGGGCACAACTGTCTGAAATCCCTTTGAGATTCTGGTCGTGTCAACCATGATCATACCCCACTGTTTTCTGATATTTTCAAAGTATTCAAGGTTTGATTGTGTGAAATTCATTTGACTTTGAGACCCCGATCTACTTTCGATTGACGTCATTTTGGAATCCACGAAATCAATAAGAGGATCTTGCATCACTTTACAGCTGGGGTGATTGGATCCCATGGATGAAGCTGAACTGATTGCGATGTTGGCGCCGATTGCCGTCCTCCAGATACTCCTGGCGGTACTCGCGCTGTGGGATATACGTGGCCAGTCGAAGACGAGGTATGTGAGCAGGCCTATCTGGGCGGTGGTGGTCATTATATTCGGGGTGATCGGCCCTCTCCTGTACTTCCTCCTGGGACGTGAACAGTAGTGCCGCCCGGGGATGCCATCGTCTGTCGGGAACTCACCAGAAGCTTCGACGGCTTCCTTGCGCTGGACAGCCTGGACCTCGAGGTTCCCGAGAGGAGCGTCTTCGGCTTCCTCGGCCCCAACGGCGCCGGGAAAACCACGACGATCAAGATACTCACCGGGTTGATCAACCCTACCCGCGGCGCCGCAACGGTAGCGGGTGTCGATGCCCGGGAGCACTCCGTCGACTCGCGCAGGCGCCTCGGATACCTGCCCGAGGAACCGTCCTTCTACGGGTGGATGACCGGGAGGGAGTTCCTGGAGTTCTCGGGGCGGCTGTTTGACCTCGGCCGTGATGAGCTGCGGGAACGCGTGGACTCATTGCTGGAGGAGGTCGGCCTGGACGAGGACGGAGGGAGGAGGGTTCGGACCTACTCACGCGGCATGCGACAGCGGCTCGGGATGGCCCAGGCCCTCGTGAATGACCCCGAAGTCGTCTTCCTCGACGAGCCGTGCTCCGCCCTCGATCCCTTGGGCCGAATCGAGATACTGGAGATGATCGAGAGGCTCGGGAGGGAGGCAACGGTGTTCATGTCGTCGCACATCCTATCCGACGTGGACAGGATCTGCGACACGGTCGCGGTGCTCGACAGGGGGAAGTTAGTCGTCCAGGCCGGCATCGAGGAACTCAGGCAGAGATACGTCCTCCCCATCTTCCGGGTCGAGTTCGACAGGAAACCCTCGGAGTTCAGGGTTAGGCTGAACGAGGCGGACTGGGTCGAGGAGGTGGACGAGGTAGATGGCCGTAGGTTCGTGGTCCACGCCTCGGACCTCGAGAGGGCCAAGAACTCGCTTCCCAGGATAGCCGCCTCGGACGAGGCCAACCTGGTCAGGTACGAGCTTTCCTCGCCAACCCTCGAGGACATATTCGTCAGGATGGTGGGCGGGTGAGCATCTGGGTACTCATGTCGAAGGAGATCAGGGAACACGTGAGGACCCGGCGCGTGGTCGTGCTGCCCGCGGTCTTCCTCTTCTTCGGCATGCTGGGGCCGATCCTACTCCATGTCACCCCCCAGATACTCGAATCCCAGGGGATCAACATAACCATGCCTCCCCCCGATCCGGAGGACTCCGCGGGCGAGTACTTCGAGTCCATAACCATTTTCGGGGCGGTGGCGCTGATACTGGTCGCGATGGGGGCGGTCGCCGAGGAGAAGGCGAGGGGCACTATCCAGCTCGTCATGTCCAAACCCGTACGGCGCCTGGACTTTCTGGTCGCCAAGTTCCTGATCATAGCTCTGATCGCGGTTGGTTCTATCTTCGTGGGGGGTGCAGCCTGCCTCTACTACACCGAGCTGCTGATCGGCTCCCTGAACCGGGCGGCGTTCTTCGCGGCTTTGGCCTTGCTGTCGCTGTTGCTAATGTTCATCCTGTCCCTGACCATTCTACTCAGCACGGTTCTGAACAGCCAGGTGCTTGCCGGCGGGGCGAGCATCGCGGTCACCTTCGGTCTCGGCTTTCTTCCCGCCCTGGGCGGCCCAATGGCCGAATACACTCCACACTCGCTGGCCAGGGTCGCGAATGAGCTCCTGGTTTCACAGGCCGAGGGGATCACTGCACCGGTGGTGGCAACGGTATCCCTGACCGCTTTGATGATCGTCTTGACCTGGGTCATCTTCAGGGAACAGGAGCTGTGAAGGACGGGAAGGCACACCACGTTCGGGCTAGGCGGCTTCTTCGGCTGCGGGGATACGCAGGAATTTATATCTTCGAGGAGCTTCTGATGTGGTTGGTGGACTCGACGCATTGTCCTTCAAGTTCAGCTGAGGTCATTGGTGAAGGGCCTAACCAGTCTGCAGGGGGTTGACTGCGTGTGAATGACCCTGGATCCCGCACTCGAATCCGGATGGTCCTGATCCTCCTGCTCATGGTACCGCTGGCCCGCGCTCGGACGGATCCCGATACAGGCCGGATCAGGCTACTGTACGTGGGACAGTGGCCATACGGCGGCAGGCCCCAGTATCTCCTCGAGGACCCTCTTCTTCAGACATCGATCGTGCCCTATTACGACTTCGGGGAGCAGCTGCAGGAGATAAGGAGGTACATGCACCAGAGGTATCCCAGGACCCTGCACATGGTTGATAACTACGACATGGTGATCTACTCCAACATCCAGCTCCTGGCGTTCACGGTGAGGCAGGTCCGGATGGTCAAGGACGCCGTCGAACTCCACGGCTTCGGATACATGATGACCGGCGGGCACACCAGCTTCGGAGGTACGACGGACTCCTACCCATCCTGGAGTGGAACGGCCATCGATGACGTTCTCCCGGTGAACCTGATAGACGGGAAGTACATCAAGCCATTCTGGTTTCCCCTACGGGTCATAGACCCGGAGAATGAGCTCATGCGGAGCCTGCCCTGGTCCGAGATCAGGCCCTTCAGCTATTCCCTCAACGCGGTGACGATCCGCGAGGGGTCACACCTCCTCGCCGAGGCAGACATACCGGACAGGTGGCCGGTATTGGCATACAGGGACCTCTCGAAGGGCCGTACGCTGGGCTTCATGACCCCTTTCGAGGTGGCTGACAACAAGAATCTGGAGGACTGGGGCTTCTTCGATGACCTGTGTGCGAATATCGTCTATTTCGGCGCGGATATCGACCTTCCGGATGATCCCTTCATGATCCACGATCTTCGGTCCCTGTACAGGGATTACCATGACCAGAGGCTGCTGCTGGTATCGATGATCGAGTTCGTGGACCGGTTCGGGGTAAGGACCGTTCAGGTGGAGGACCTGTTGCAGGGGGTCGAGGAGACGCGGATCGCCTCCTACGATGCCTACATCGAGCAGGATTTCGTGGCCTCCTCCGAGCTGATGGACGAGGCCCTGGCGGACCTGAAGGGCGGCCATGACCTGGCCATCAGGATCAAAGACAGGGCGTTGTTCTGGGTGTACGCCATAGAGTGGCTGGTGGTTACCGCGACCCTGATGGCGACCGGCTCGGTGCTGTGGACACTCATGGTCAGGAAGCGTCTCTACCGGGCAACGGGGACCACGCGGCTGCTGTGAACCGTCTTACAGTGGCGGCGACGGAGGCATACCCGGGCCTTCAGACCATCCTGGTCACGCCAACCTCACCGTAGAGGCGCCTCCTCACCATCAACGTCCACAGAACGAATCCCGCTATGAACATGGTGGCGGTCACGCTGAACCACTCTATGATGTAGACCCACATCAGGGCTCGGTCCTTGAGCCTTATCGCCTCCTCGTCCAGCTCGTCGATCCGGGCGTCGAGATCATCCAGCGTCTCGCGGGCTCGTACCCATTCCTGGTCCCTGTACTCCTCCTGAGCTAGGCCGAACTGGGAGTCAAGCTCCCCGAGTTCCCTCTCGACGACGTTGGTGTTCGCGCCGAACTTCTCCACGAACGCGAGAAGCGAGATGAGTATCGTCCTCGTCTCGAAGTAATCGCTAAGGCCTTGCCTGACGCTGTGGACCAGCTCCAGATCCTGTGGGACCTCGAGGCCGGCGGAGTAGTAGATCAGGTTGCTCGCGAAATCGACGTAGTAAGCCCACTCCTGGAAGGGTTCCAACCTCCACGGATACCAGTCGAAGATCAGGTTTGTCGATCTCCCGTTTGCCACATCCCAAGTTGACAGGACGGGATGGGCTTGGGGGATGTCCATCTCGAGAAGGGTCTTCGCCCCCTGCCTGGTTTGCACTATGTGGATCTTGTAGTTGACGCGAGGGCAGCTCTCCCACGGGAGTGAGGTGACGAAGGGATCTCCGCTCTCCGCTGGCACTATCTTGAATGGCGGCTTGTTGCCACTCGATCCGGAGTCGTAGATCTCATAGGGGGAGAACGTGACAGCGAATACCTCGACTATCGTCGTTCCATCCCAGGAGGTCTGGGACTCATGTCCCCCGTACATCGCGGATCCGCCGGTGGTAAGGAAGCCCAGTCCCTCCTCTCGAATCGAGCGAACCATCCAGGGGAAGTATCTCGCGGGGAAGTTGTCGACCGTCGCATCGCTGATCATGATAAGGTCGTAGTCGGACCTCATCCGCTCCTCGGTCCGTGGCATGTAGATCCTCATGAAACGCTCCGTCGTCCGGGGCTCGAAGATGCTCTCGTAGAGGGGCACCGTCTGCGCGGTGATCAGCGGGTCAACGAATAGGATCACTAGGGGAGAGGCCGTTCCCGGAACGGCGTCGGCGCCCATGTTGAGGAGCCTGATCTTTCCGGTCTGTGGGTCCTGCCTCGGCTCCATGCATAAGCCTAGGGGCACCGGCAGCGCCAGCATGATCAGTGAAAGGGAGGCCACGAATCTGTGCATCTTGATCTCTATCCAGTGGGGGTATTAAAGGATCTTGCTTCCGGTTCCCACTCAGTCGCTCTCCGATTCGGTTGGGGGCACGGTACCACCATCGGGCCTGCCATTAAATTTTTCACCGTAATAATTTATGTCAAAAAATTTGTATACATCCGAGGGCTCGATATCCTTGACCTTGGCCGCCCGCTCCCTGATCTGCTGCAGCTTCGGGAGCTTGGGTTCAGCGCGCCCGACGACCAGCGCCAGGCGGCGCGGGAAAACTGCATCCGCCGCAAATGCCTCCTCGTATTCCACCCGGATACTGGGGGCGTTTTCCGGAAGCGCCACATGTATCTCGCCCGACGGTTCGATCGTCTTCGGGAATCCGGGGACCGGCTCCCCGTCCGCCTTGACCTTGGTTACCATAAGGTAGTTCTCGGATATGTTGTCAAAGATCGCCTTGCCGGGCTGATCAACTACCAGCTCGATGTCCTGGTCCCTGGTGACCGGCTTGCCCTTGACATTGAAGGAGAACTTGGGGTCCAGCCCCTTGAACTCGCCCCCCTCGTACTTGGCCGCCCGTGGCAGGCGATAGAACATATTGTAGATGCAGAGGTGCGTATCGGAATACTCCTTCAGAACCCCGCGGTATTCCCTGAACTTGCCATCGGGCGAGAGTACCTTGATCTTCACCAGCATGCCTATGCTGTTCTCGAGGAGCGCCTCGTACTTGCTGGGGGTGTAGGTGAAGGCGGTTGTCCGGGCTTCGGTGGCGATCTTCTGCATCTCCTCCGATCGCCCCTTGGTGAAGTAACCGGTGACCATGGTCGCTATCTGCTTGACACGGTCCCAGGCAAAGGCGATGAAGTTCCCCAGGGCCCTCGAAGTCCTCCTGATGAACCCGGGGTGAAAGAACTTCTCCCAGGCAACAAGTCGAGCCTTCATCTCTATATCGGGGAGCTCCTTGAAGAACCGTACGATACACAGGAGCCTCTCCAGATCCTTTGAGTACACCTTGTGGGAGGCCTCGGGGGGCCGCTCGAACGGGTTGAGTACGAAGTCGGAATTCACGTCGACCCGCCCCCTGGATACGAGCAGCCTACGTATCCTTTCCGCAGCCTTCGAGTACTTCTGGTTGCCGGTGAATATCTCCGCGGTCCTCAGATAGGATATCAGCTGCGCGAGGTTGTCGATCGCCTCCAGGTCATAGTTGACCTCAAAGCCGTTTCCGGCCTGAATCGGGACCTCCAGGACCCCGGAGTACGCGTAGATGGTGGTGTCGCCCTCCTGGCCGCTGGTGAGCAGGGCCTCGACGTGGTAGCCCTCGAAATCCTTGATGCAGCGGTCCCTGGACTTGCGTAGCAGGAGGTAGCTTATGACCACGAATATGACAAGGGCGATGAACGCCAACACGATAAGTCTGAAATCGGAGTTGTTCTGCCACAGATCGCCGAACGTGCGCCAGAACCACCCCCAGAGCCCTGACAGCCACCGGACGGAGTCGGATATGGCGTTCCACACCGTATCGCCAATTCCTCCGTTCAGCAGGTGAGCCATACTCATCAACCGATCCTCAGCAAAATCACGTCAACGGTATCCAGGGTTAAGACCCGAAGCAACCATCTTCTGATCGAGAACCAGCTTCGGGGTAGTTCTTAAACATTGCCTCCGATTACCTGCCTGGGTCACATGCGGATCTTCTGGAACAGGGTTCGGGGCTGATGACGCATCGGGCCAATCCGGGCGGTTCCGGGACCGTCGAGACACAACCTTTCGAAACGTGAGAATTCTCCACTTAAATACATGGGATGTACAGGGCCTTGAAGTGCAGCGATCTATCCGGGCATCGGAAGGCACATCCCTAGATGAATCGATTCCAGAGGATATCGAGAGTCTGGCTCGGAGGCTGCATGATGCATGGGTGGAGTCGATGTATAGGTCCGACTATCACCTCCCCTGCTTCTGCCCCTACTTTGGGTGTGGCTGCCCCAAATGCTGCCCTGATCTGGTGGATTTCGAGGAGCTGTCGATTGAAGTGAGAGAGAAACGGGTAGCCGATGCGATGGCCCTGGCCCTGGATCTAGGCATTGTGGGGCGCGAATAGGATCAAGAAGGCTCGACAGGGCCTCAGGATTGGCACTTGGGGCAGTAGTAGGTGGTTCTCCCCGATACCTGAGTCTTGGACAGCGAGCGACCACAAACGGGGCATTCCGCGTTTTTCTCTCTTCTACCGATGATCGAGCCCCGACCGGAACTGCCGAGGGAGTCGGGATCGGTCACTGCGGTGGACAGGACATCGCGCATCACATCATACAGCTCATCGATCTCCTCGGTGCTCAGGTCGTCCGCCCTGGTCTCTGGATGGATCCTGGACTGGAAGAGAATCTCGTCGGCATAGACATTTCCTATCCCCGCCACGAACGACTGGTTCATCAGCAGTGCCTTTATCCTCGCCCGCCGCTTCGAGATAGCCCCCTCGAAATCCTCAGCGGAAAGCCCCGGATCCATGGCGTCGGGTCCGAGATCCTTCCCCCTGATATAGGATTCAAGGTCTTCGGTGAAGCCAACGAGGCCGAGAAGTCGGGTGCAGACGTATGCCAGCTGGTGTTCGTTATCTAGGTGGAAGATGACCTTGGCATACCGGGGTCTGTCGTCCCGGTAGTACTCCAGGGTGCCGGTCATCCCGAAGTGAAACACCACCCAGCCCTGGGAGACCTCTGCGAATAGGTACTTCCCGTGCTGAGATGCGCTCTCGAACCGATCTCCCTTGACCTGTCTTCCGAGTCCCTGGGGCGAGGTGTTCTCCAGAATACGCTCATCGGGCACGGTGGTCTTAACGATCTCATGTTCCAGGGCATTCGACTCGAGGGTCTCTCTGATATGAGCCACGTCCGGTAGTTCGGGCAAAGCATTATCCTCCCGGTCAGTCCAGCATCTCGATCAGTCTCTGTGCATCCTGCGCCGCATAGCCAGCTTCATCGTTGTCGAAGTAGCAGTATATTTCCCTTCCCTCTCCACACCAGCTACGGAAATCGTCGGCCCAACTGCCGAGGGTCTCATCGTCGTACTGGCCCCTGTACGGGCCATCGGGCCCGTGAAGCCGGAGGTAGACCAGGTCGGAGGTGATGCGCTTCGGCGATATCCTCCCGTCCAGGTCGTAGATGCAGAAGGCCGCGTTAGCGTTCGATAGTATATCGTAGATCTCGGAGATGAACCAGGACCTGTCCCGAAACTCGAAGGCGTATCTCAGGTCGTGGGGAAGGACCTCGATCAGGGACCTTAGCCTCTCCGGATTGGCGCCCCAGTTAGGGGGTAACTGAAACAGGATCGGGCCGAGCTTTTCCTGCAGTGCCGGTAACCTGTCGATGAACTTCTCGACAGATTCGGCGGGGTCCTTCAGCTTCTTCATATGCGTTATGTACCTGCTCGCCTTGACCGAGAATACGAAATCGTCGGGAACGGTGTCCCTCCAGCCCTCGAAGGTCTCTCTGGAGGGAAGCTGGTAGAAGGAGTTGTTTATCTCAACCGTCCGGAACTTGGTGCAGTAGTGGGAGAGGTACGACCCCTTGTCCATACCCTCGGGATAGAAGTTGCCTTCCCAGTGGCCGTAGTGCCAGCCCGAGGTCCCGATGTGAATGGGTTCTGGAAGTGTCATGGATAGACCTCCAGTGGTATGATTCTTATTGTTTGTGAAACGTATACCTCAACGACTCCCGCTAACAAGGAGGGGTTCAATTTGAGTGAAGGGTTGAGCGAGTACCGGAAGAAGAGGAAGTTCGGCAAGACGCCGGAGCCGGAAGGGGGCGAGGCGGAGGAGGGCAACTTCTTCGTGGTTCAGAAGCACGAGGCGAGCTCGTTGCACTACGACTTTCGTATCCAGATCGAGGGGGTCCTGAAATCGTGGGCGATACCGAAGGGGCCATCGATGAAGCCGTCGGTGAAGCGCCTCGCGATAGAGACGGAGGATCATCCCGTGGAGTACGGTGACTTCGAAGGGGTCATCCCGGAGGGGGAGTACGGGGCCGGTGTGGTCCAGATCTGGGACCGGGGTACGTACGAGAATCTGAAGACCGAGGATGGTGAGGAGGTTCCGATCGAGGAGTCCTACGAGCAGGGACAGGTCGAGGTCCGACTGGAGGGGGAGAAGTTGAGGGGAGGATTCGCCCTGGTCAAAACCGGCGGCAGCGACGACGACAAATGGCTGTTGATCAAGATGAGGGATGATGAGGCGGATCCCGACCGGGAGCCCGTGGACGATATGCCCAAGTCGGCGGTCAGCGACAGGACCATAGAGGAGATAGCGGAGGACGAGGAATCAGACTAGAGATACCCCCCAGGGCCCCTCGCCACGCTAGCTTGCCTCTGCCCTGAGGGTCCCCTTGTTCTCTCCGCTCAGGCCCAGCTCCTGGGAGAGCTGTATATACTGTATGATGTCAGCACGGCTCAAGATACCCCTCAGCTCTCCGCCTTCAACGACAAGTAGTTGGTTGATGTCGTTTCGGGCCAGCATCTTGAAGGCGGTATTCAGATCTTCGGTGGTCTCCACGCTGTAGAGCGGTTCCTGGGTCATTATCTCCCTCACCCTGGTTGAGCCCCAGTTCTCCCTTGGCACCTCCTTCACGTCCGAAGGGGTGACGATCCCCACAGGTTCACCGTCCTGGCAGATGGCCGCTGCCCTGGCCTTCCCCTGCATGAATATCTCGTGGACGATCTCGTCCACCTTCGTGTCAGGCCCTATTACGCAGGGCGCCTCGTTCATGGCCTCCCTCACCTCGACGCCGCTGAGTGTTTCCTTCAGTGTCATCTGCCTTCCGGTCTCGCTTGCGGCGTTACTGAGGAACCAGCCGATGAATGCGATCCAAAGGCCGCTCAGCAGGTTGCCCCCTAACAGGAGGAAGAAACCGAGCGCGATCAGGCCCCAGGCCAGCAATTTGCCCACGCCGGCCGCGATGTTTGTGGCCTTCTTCAGGTCCCCGGTGAAGTAGCTTATGGCCGATCTGAGGAGGCGTCCCCCGTCCAGGGGGAGTCCCGGGAGGAGGTTGAATCCACCCAGAAGGGCGTTTATCAGCGCCAGATAGGTGACTATTGCGTCCACGGGGCCGCCCTGTCCGGCCATGGCCTGGCCCACTCCCCAGAAGACCCCGGCGAGAACCAGGCTGGTGACGGGTCCGACAAGTGCCATGATAAACTCGGAACCGGGCTCCTCCGGCTCCTCCTCGATCTGGCTTGCGCCGCCGAATATGAAGAGCACTATGCTGTTAACGGGCATCCCCCTCGCCCGTGCCACCAGGGAGTGTGCCAGCTCGTGGACGAGAACCGAGACGAAGAGGAGTATGGAGGCGATACCCCCGGCGATCCAGTAGGTGGTGGTTTCCCAATCCTCGTACTGCTGGGGGAAGAAACCGGCCGCAAGTGTCCAGGTTATGAATATGAAGGCCAGAAGCCAGGTGAAATGAATTCGTATCTCGATGCCAGCGATCCGTCCGATGCCCAGGGACCCGGACTGCTTGGGCCTCTGGGGTAGCTTCTCCGATTCGGTTGGCTGCAGGGCACTCATCTATGCACCTCAGGGAATCTGTTGCCTTTTGGATATTTATAGTATCGATTTCAGCTGGCGTATGATGGAAATCAACACACTAGCCCCCTGGGGATCGAAGCCTATCGGCTTCCGTGAACGAGACCGCGATGCGATTCCGCTCCGGCTACTGGAGCCTCCTGTCTTCATCCCTCCCCAGAGAAGGTCATTCTCCTCCATCTCTCCCCGCCGGTTAGGTGGTGAACCGCCAGGTTTGACAGGTCGATCACGAAAGAGCTCCTCGTATTCTCGTTGAGGATCGGAGGTGTTCTCAGCAGTCTCTTTCCGAGGTCGATCAACCGAGGCGTCCCGATGCGGGCCATTCTGTCCTCTATGCCCTCGAGAAAGGCCACCATCTGGGAGTATCTTCTTTGGCTCGATTCGTATTCGTTGTTTACCAGGCCGAAGACCGAGTGGTTGGCCCGGGCGATAGACCCCTCCGTCACGATCTCGGTCCTGTGTTTCTCTCCCAGGTGTTCGGTGACCGAAAGACACCCGCAGTCGGCTAGGATCACGTTCCCGCCGTACATCCGAGGATGGTCACGGACGTAACCCTCAAGGTGATCCACGGCATCCCTCACGGTCGAGAACCTCGTCAGCATCTCGGCGTTGGCCACCGTCCTCAGCTCCTCCGACTCGGGGCTTGAAGGGTGGTCCCACTCCGACCTAGAGATCACTAGACCGAGGCCGGCTCGGTTGAGTCCCGAATTGACCCCCCTCTGGTCATGGTCCACCAGGGCGAGGTGCTCATGCCCATGTGCCGAGGGAATCAATTGCGCCCAGCCCCTGGCCACGGGAGGGTAGTCGAAGTTCTTGAACAGAAGTACCGTTCCATCGCGTATGATACCACCTATTGTGCACATTTCATTCCTCACCGGATTCAGTTGAATGAGGCTCCAAAACCGACCGGGTGGGCCGGCGGTCATCTCTAATGGGATTCTGCAATCATTATAATTGATTCGGTCCTCGGCCGGACAAGCGGTGGACTTGCAGGGGCCCGAAGGAAATCGAATACAGATCATCCGGGATATCCCTCCGGATAAGGAGGGCGGGGTAGTGGAGATCCTGTACGAGGCCTTTGGAGATAAGTTCCATGTGGTACTCGGTCGGGGAGAAGTCACCAAGGAGCTTATCTGGTCCGGTCGGAACCCCAAGCGGACCGTAATCGCTATGGAGCAGGGAAGGGTCCTTGGGGTTGCGGGGCTCAGCTATGCTGGCGGGAAGTCACTGGACATATCGGTTTGGCAATTGCTGCGAAGGCTCAAGGCGGGGTCACTGCGAGCGGCTCTCCTCGGCAGGGCATTTGACCATAAACCCGAAGACGGGGAGATGATCGTCGATATGCTGGCCGTGAGGAGGGAGTTCAGGGGGCGGGGGATCGGACGAGGGCTGCTGGAATGGGTATCCGGTTTCGCGAAAGACCGAGGATACAATCGGCTGAGGCTCCACGTCACGGACCGTAATCATCGTGCCAAGAGCTTCTACGAGGATGTTGGTTTCAGGGAGGAGGGATATGAACACCTCGGATACCTGGGCAGATTCTTCGATTTCGAGGGCGGGTACAGGATGATTCGCGACCTGTAGTAGCAGGCACGGCGAGAAGGGGGGGTTCAACAGATGACCGAAGGACAGCTTCGACTATCCCTTCGCGGCTTGGATAATCCTCCACACCAGCCCCCCCGGCCGGATCGGTGCCTCGAAGCCCTCGCCGCTGATCGCCGCCGGAAGTGACCAGAGCATCATGTCCTGGTAGTAGTCGTTTCCGAAGGTCCTCTCCCCAGTATCCTCGTCGCCCCGCATGATATTGGGCATATCCCAGGTGTATCCCTGCCTGCATACGATGTTCTCCCACACCCTCTCGGCAAGGCCGAGTCCCAGCTCGGCCTGCCCGTGGTACATATAGGTCATGGCCAGCATCAGCGCCTCAGGGGGGAAGTAGCTGTAGGTCCCGTAGCCCCCGACCTTCACAGGCTCCCCATCAGGAGAGGTATAGTTCACGGCCCCATGGGCCGAGGCCGCCACGTTTGATTCGAGGATCTTGTTGAGGACAGTCTCGATTCGATCGGCCGGAATGACTGGATCGAGCCCGTGTTGGCGCAGTATCCACTCCCCGTCCAGCTGGTAGCCGAATACGAGATCGGATTTTCGCCCGGTGTCCGGCTCGAGGTAGTTGAGGTAGTATCTCCCGTTCCACAACCTCTTCTCGATCGCCTCCTGCGCCTCCGATATCCACCCCCGGCAGCGCTCCGCGAACTGCTGATCCGCGGCATCCTGGGCCATCCTCTCGACGATCCTTAGATGGGCCAGCCGCAGAAGTGCCAGGTGGGCGGGCATCCCGTACCATCCCGGCTCGGGCGCCTCGAACCACTCCGTGGGAAGCGTGCTTGTCTCCCTGGAATCGGGGTCGGGCATGGACACTATCCTCTCCCCGGATGTATAGCTCTCGGTGGTTCTCAGCCCGATGGTGTGTACGAGGCTCATCCGCAGGACGGGGTAGAACTCCTCCTGGAATTCAACGCTGGGGTAACACAGGTAATACCTGTCAACCATGGTTGCGAGGGAGATGCCGTTGGTTGCGAACTGGTAGCCCCTGGTTGGATTCGCAAAGTCGATTGGCGGGGTTCCGCCGGTGCATCCTCCGAATATCCAGGGGGGTGCCCCATCCGGGTACTGGTAGCCCCTGTAACCGCGCAGGGTCGAGAGGGCCAGCTTGGGGAAGAAGTATACCAGGGGCTGGTTTCCGTAGAAAGAGCAAGGTATGCACTCTATCTGGGGGCACCCGCGGGGACATTCGTTCATTCCGAAGAGGCCGTCATCCTCGCCGACCCAGTCCGGGAGGGGGGGACGCGCCTGCGCCCACATGCCGTCCTCGGTGATCAGGTGGAGCACGTTGACCAGTCCATCCCTGAGCCACACCGGCAGGCCCTCGTCCCGGTACACCTCCTCCTGCCAGGATATGATCCTGGCCAGTGTTCGCAGGTGGGATTCCTCGAGCCTCCGTGCGACCTCCCTGGAGTTTCTGTAGAGCTTGGCGTACATGTGGGTGAATTCGTGTTCCGCGTCGGCCCAGTTGTATCCTCCCGCATTCCAGGTCGGGGAGTACCAGGCCAGGATGAACCTCAGGGTCGTGGACCCCCCGGCCTCGAGCCAGCCATCAACGGCCAGTGAGGCGCCGTTCGAGTCCTTTTCGGAAGCCGGAAGCTCCGCATCGATGGTTGACCATGCCTTGGCATCGGCCCCCAGCTCTCCCCCGATTCTGACGGCTTGGGACGCCGGCGCACGAACAGTATAGGAGGCGAGTTCCCCCTCGACGTCGAGACCCCGGCCGTCGTCGTGGAGGACCCTCTTTGCCTCTCCCCCCGCCTCCTCCCTCGTCGGTCCGGGAAACGAGATAGCCGCCGATACCTCCTTCGGGGATTCCGCGCGGTTCGTCAGGCGAAGCTCGAACGATATGCCCGGTACCATCGACTCATCCAGGAACCCGGGGAGGAAGGGGGACCAGGCCCTCAGCGATACCTCCAGGGGGGAGGCGGTCTCGAACACCATGTCAACGATCGGGTAGTGACCCCAGTAGTGGATCTCCTCCGCGGTCCTCAGATCACCTAGATTCAGATCGAGGTTGACGGGGGTTATCGGCTCGGTGGACTTCTCCAGCCCATTCCCCTTCCATATGTTGTACTCCCTCCCGGTCGCCGACTGCTGGGATCCCCCCTCCCCGTCCTGGGTGCGCGGTACACACAGCATGTGGGTCTCGCCATCGACGGACAACCCGAATAGCGGGAGGTTAAGGGGCCCCCTCCGGGGCACGTGGGTGTTGAAGATGGTGCAGTAGCCGAGGAGGCCGGTGTTCTGGAGGTCCAGGCAACCGGTATCGATCCCTCCCAGCGGCATTCCATTGGTGAGCTTCGATCCGAGCCTGTATATCACGCCGCATGCCTTCTCCGAGAAACCGAGGGCCGGGAATCGATGCCAACTGGCGGGGGGGATATCCGTTGGAAAGAGCTTCTGGGACATGAACAGCACCTGGCCTGAGCCATCGGGTCGGTGGCCCGCCCCCTTAAGAATGCGTATGTCACTCGAGGCCAAGCGTTCTGGCGACCGAGGATACCACCCATATGATGATCACGATGGTGACGAAGGGCGAGAGCCTTATCAGCATGGATCCTCCCTCGCTGGGGAATTCGGTGTGGGTACCGGGCGGCGTTTCGGGCATCTCCGGTGCCTCCTCTGGATCGTCACTCACCTCGTAGGCGAGCAGGTCCTCGTCCATGTGCCGTTCGGGCGTCCAACCCAACGGATTGGTCGAACCGGTGGCCTCGCCCCAGATCCAGCCCCGCTCCCCTCCGAGCTCCCATACGACGTTCGCCTGGGGATAGTCCGGAAGGTAGACCAGGGCTGCGGCGTGATCGGGCGTCAGCACTATCGCCGATCGGAGCCCGGCGGCCCTCCACATGACGGCGAGAAGTATGGCGAAATCCTCGCAGTCTCCCCTCGCCCTACGGTTCGACTGATAACTGCGAATCAACTCATCGGCGTTCTGGGCGAAGTCCCTGTATCCAAACTGATCGGTGTCGGATGTGTAGGTCATCCCGTTTCTGACGTAGGCGAATATGGCCTCGGCAAGCCTGTTGGGGTCATCTATCCTGTCAGCGAATTCCGCCCCGGCGCTGTACGCCTCCTCGGCGTTCGACCCCAGGCTCTCGAAGGCTATCGCCGGCCTGAACCCCTCGTCCCCCGCCTCGAAGAATCCGTCCTCCCCGTAAGCGCGGGTCCGGCATACCCCCCAGCTGTCGAATATATCGCCCTCGCTCTCGTAGAAACCGTCGGAAGGGGAGGAGAGGCAGGGCTGCAGGATCAGCAGAAAGAGCGCAAAGGCGATGAGGACCGAGCCACGGCACTCAAACCGGCGTCGAGAGCGCTGCATTGATAATCAATCCAAGGAAGACCAGGTAGCCCGAGACGTAGGCGCTAATGCCCTTGGCGCTCGATCTTATGTGGAAGAAGGGTATGTTGGGGGTGAGCTTGTCGAGGAGCCTGAAGAATATCGCGGCCAGGGTGAGACTGACCAGGAACCCCACGGCCAGGAGGCTCAGCCTCGTTGCATCGAAGACGTTCTCGATCACCGGACCGGAAACGGACATGGGCGCGGTGATCGCGCCGTGGATAACGAGCCCGAGGAAGACGAAGAAACCGCCGATGAACATGCCGGATGCGAAGGGATCCTCCCCTATCCTCTCCCTCTTGTGGACCGACGGGGTGATTGAGTCTAGAACCCGCACCCCAAGGAGCGCCAGCCCAGAGCATATGAATGACAGGATAACGGTCCTACCAACCCACAGGACCACGATCTCGATGAAGGAAGCCGAGGGACCTATCTGCGTAGGGACCAACTCCGGGAAACGAATGCCGCCTATACTGTTTAATCTTCCTATCCGCATCGCATAGGATTGGGCAGTGATAATCAGGCCCCGGCTAATGGGGAGGGGGATGCTTAAGGATGATGAGCAAGCACACCAGGAGATAGTCTTCTGTACATGGATATCCTAGACCATCATTTTTCTTTCCCCACGGCCCGGTTCTGGCGAGGTTGTCATATGACCGACGGAGAAGACCAGTTGCTGATCGGTTGGGCGGAAACCGAGATCACGCCATCGGAAAACGTCCTTATAGCCGGTCAGTTTCATGCCCGAGTATCGGAAGGAGTCAATGACCCGATCACTTCAACGGCACTGGCAATCCAAGGGCGGGGAGGGGTGCTTGTCATCGTCAGCTGTGACCTGGTTTCGATCTCGGATGGTCTTCGTGACGCCGTGCGGGGGAGGCTGGCGCAGATGGACGGACTCGACGGCTTGGATCCAATGGAGGTGATACTCCACGGCACACACACCCACACCGGGCCCGAGACACGGGTTCCCAGGGTCGGGGCGGGCCATCCCTTCGACTACGTCGGGATCGAGCTACCGGTGATTCCAGTCAAGGAATACGTCAATTTCGCTGCGGGACGGATTGCTGGGGCAGTTAGCGATGCGTGGTCATCCAGGTCCCCGGGTGGATTTGCCTTTGGCCAGGGCTATGCGGTTGTGGGCCGCAATCGTCGCTGGGTGGACAGAGAAGGAGGATCGACTATGTACGGCGACACCAACACCCCGGGTTTCAGCCACATCGAGGGGTACGAGGATCACAGCGTGAACGTGTTTGCTACATATGCCGGGGGCGGTAGCCTATCGGGTCTGGTGGTCAACGTCCCCTGCCCGGCTCAGGTCAGCGAGGTGGAGTTCCGGCTGAGCGCCGACTACTGGTTCGAGACGAGGGAGGAGCTCCGTCGGAGGCTGGGCGGCGGACTGCCAATCCTGGCCCAATGTAGCGCGGCGGGAGACCAGTCCCCCCACCTCCTGTTCGACAAGCGCTCCGCGGAACGCATGCTTGAGCTTTCGGGGAGGACGGAACGCGAGGAGATAGCTCACAGGATATCCGGGGCGGTCGAGGAGGTTTTGCAGCACGCCGGGCAGGCAATCGATTACGGATCGCCGCTTCGGCACAGGGTCGAGGATGTCACTCTTCCCACGGCCGAGCTGACCGAGGAGGACGCAAAGAAGGCGGAGCGAGATGCCGGATCAATGCGCAAACTCTACGAGGAGTTGAAGCAGAATCTGGATGCGGATCCGTCCCTCAAAAACCAGGATCGCTGGTACACAAAGGTTACCTCCGCATACAGGCGTATGTGCTGGCTCGAGGCCGTCGCGAAACGGTACAGGGAGGGGCGCAAGAGGCAACCCGCGGAGCTGCACGTTATCCGAATGGGGGAGATGGCCCTTGCTACCAACCCGTTCGAGTACTACCTAGATTTCGGGGTCTACATCAGGGCCCGGAGCAGGGCGGTGCAGACGTTCCTGGTGCAGCTGGCAGGGTCCGGCACATATGTTCCCAGCCGCCGCTCGACCGAAGGAGGAGGTTACGGCTCAGTACCGGCAAGCAATCCGGTAGGATATCAGGGCGGGTGGGAGTTCGCGGAGAGGACGATCGCCCTCATCGATGGTCTCTGGGAGGAACCCGGCCAGTAATCTGTGGCCAGATCGACCCCTCAAACGAAGCCTCGCTGTACCCTCCAAGGAATCGATCTCAGTGGGTTTCCCGATGCCCTCAGGGTCTATCAGAGATCACTCAGAGGCTAGTTCGAGAGGTCCAGCACAACGCGAAGGACCCCCCGCTCCCTGGACTCAGCCAACGCGAAACCCCGGGGCGCCTCGTCGAAGGACATCCTGTGGGTTATCATCCGATCCACGTCCACGTCCCCGTTGAGAATCATCCTCTGGGCGAGCTCGAAGTCTCGCCTGGCCGGCCCCTCGGTGGTGGTGAGGAGTAACTGCTTCGAGAAGATCCCCCTGAGATTGACCGCCGCATCTAGACCGGGGAGGCCGTAGAACATCACCGTGCCGTCGTGTGCTGCCAGCCTTGGGGCGAGCTCTATCGTTTCCGCATCCCCCACGGCCTCGATTACCAGGTCGTAGGGTTTTCCGTCGTTGGCCTCGAGGGCCGCACGTTCGGGGTCCTCCCTGGGATCGACACAGGCGTTGGCTATTCGTGCTGACTCGCGCCGCCTCTCCGGCATCGGCTCGCATGTGACCAGCGGCGACGCGCCCATCCGCCTCACGATGTTGGCCAAGGTCAAACCGGCTGGCCCCTGACCTATGATCAGTACGCTGCTGCCCAGGGGATTCTCGAGCCTCCTGCAGCAGTGAACGGCCGGTGCCAGCATCTGCGCCATCACCGCACGGTCGGGATCGATCTCCTGTGTCACTAGCGGGATTACGGCGTTCGGCGGTAGGGCCATTCCCTCCCTCAGGCCGTCACCGTCCGGCGGCCTTATCAGGACCATATCCCCTTCCTCCACCCATTCGAGGGGGCCGGGGCGGACGACCCTCGCCAGGCACTCGTGTGCAGGCTTTCCCGGTTTCACCGGGAACTCGTCGCATGGTTGCCGTCCTCGATAGACGTGGAGGTCGCTGCCGCATACGGTTATCCTTAACAGGTCTACCAGGACCTCGGTATCGGTAGCGGCGGGGGGCTCAATATCGACCATCTCCATCCTCCGTAGTGCCGCGAGCTGCATCGCCTTCATCTGATCCGTTTCCGGGACGCCGGGGAGAAGAAAAATGTCGGGCCGTCGGGGTCAATACGTAGATTATGTATCAGTACTGGTTGTTAGGAGAGACACTTCATATGTCCCAGACGGGATGGGTTACTGGCCCCGTCTGGTTACTGTAAGGTCTAGATGATCGATTTCGATCAGGGCGGAGGAGCATCTCCATGAATCTGAGACAGCCAAACGCGAATGAAGCGAGTGGAACGCGAAACAGGTCCAGAGACGTCGTGCCGATGTCAGGCATATGCACCCGGTGCCTCGATGGATGCACCGGATCCTGCGAGATCTGGTTATCCTCCTTCAGGGGAAGGGAGGTACTGTACCCCGGACCCTTCGGTGAGGTGACTGTCGGCGCGGACAAGAACTACCCCGTCGACTACTCCCATCTGAACATCCAGGGGTATGCCGTGGGGGCGGAAGGACTGGGTGGCGTAGACGAGGTCGGTCCCGACTCCGCGATCTTTCCCAACGTGGATACCGAGGTGGAGTATGGATGGGACACCAAGGTGAAGATGAAGGTACCGATATTTACAGGGGCCCTGGGTTCGACCGAGATCGCAAGGAAGAACTGGGAGCACTTCGCGATAGGCGCCGCCATATCGGGCATAACCCTGGTTTGCGGCGAAAACGTGTGCGGCGTGGACCATGAGCTGGTCCTTGACGAGAGGGGAAAGGTCAAGAAGAGTCCGGAGATGGACAGGCGAATAGAGATCTACAGGAAGTTCCACCAGGGCTACGGCGAGCTGCTGGTCCAGATGAACGTCGAGGATACCAGGTTCGGGGTTGCGGAGTACGTGTCATCGAAGCACAACATGGAGACCATAGAGCTGAAATGGGGACAGGGAGCGAAGTGCATCGGGGGGGAGATAAAGGTCAACACCCTCGAGCGTGCGGAGGAGCTGAGGAACCGGGGATACATCGTGATCCCCGATCCCACCAAGCACGACACGAGGGAGGCCTTCAAGGACGGGGCGCTAAAGGAGTTCGAGCGCCACTCGCGCGTCGGCTTCGTGGCCAAGGAGGACTTCCTGGAGGAGGTCGACAGGCTCAGGGATATCGGCTTCAAGAGGATCACGCTGAAGACCGGGGCCTACTCGCCGGTGGAGCTGGCGATGGCCCTCAGGTTCGGGTCCGAGGCAAAGCTCGACCTGGTCACGATAGACGGCGCCCCCGGCGGGACCGGGATGAGCCCCTGGCCGATGATGAACGAGTGGGGTGTCCCGACCTTCTACCTCCAGTCCCTCGCCTACAGGTTCAGCGAGAGGCTTGAGGAGAGGGGAATGAGGGTCCCTGACCTGGCCATGGCCGGCGGTTTCTCGACCGAGGACGGGGTGTTCAAGGCGCTGGCGATGGGCGCCCCCTACTTCAAGGCGGTCTGTATGGGCCGAGGGCTGATGATACCGGGAATGGTGGGCAAGAACATCGGCGAGTGGCTCAAGAAGGGGAAGCTTCCGAGGAACGTTGCAAAGTACGGCGACAGCGTCGAGGAGATCTTCGTCAACTACGAGGAGCTCAAGGACCTCTACGGGAGCAGGATCAAGGAGATACCCCTGGGCGCCATGGGGATATACACGTACTGTGCCAAGTTCGCCGCCGGGCTCCAGCAGCTGATGGCCGGAAGCAGGAACTTCAACATCGAGAGCGTTTCCAGGAAGGATGTCATGTCTCTGACCCACGACGCCGAGGAGGTCTCGGGAATCCCGTACGTCATGGATGCCTACGCGGATGAGGCCGCGAGCATACTCGAGGGGTAGGCCTCAGGTACCGTGCCTGTGTGTCTCGGCATCGGTGCTGGAGAAGGCCCTGGCAACCTTTCTGTAGTTCTCCCTGGCGTTCTTGAGTTCCTTGAGCTTGAGATTCGGATCCTGGAGGGCCTGATAGATCACCGACCCCTCGGCTTGGGAGGGTATCGGCAGATCGGCCAGGTGGCAGATCGTGGGTGCGATATCCGTGAGCCAGACGTTTCGCTCTATGACCCGGTTTCGGGCTATACCCGGGCCGCTTATCGCGAGGAAGCCCCTCATTGAGCCGACCCCGTGCTCGGTAGCTGGAAGGAAGTTGCCGTGTTCGCCCCCGAACTGGGGGTTAAGTGCGTAAACGATGTCCCCGACCCTATCCCCGTAAAGCCCGAGGACCCTCGCGTCCTCACGTTTGAGCGCAAGTGACACCGGCTTGAGGCCCGTGTCGGGGTCGGTGTAGTCGTACAACTCCTGTATTATCCGGGTCCTGACGTCCTCGTACTCCCTCTCGGGGTCAACGATACCGTGGGGGTCCCTCCCCTTGAGGTTCACGTATATGTAGCACGCTCTCTGGGCGTACGCCTTCGTCCTAGACCAGTCGACCTCGAAACCCTCCGAGGTGTGGCCGAAGGAGGGAAGTTCGGGGGTAACCTTCTCGTTGGTAAGAACCGTCAGGCCGGCATCGACCAGGATTCTCGAGACCCGGAAGGCCTTCGTGGAGGCCTTGGCGCCGTGGTCGGAAACGACGAATACCAGAGGACTTTCGCCCCCGCAGGAGAGTATCCTCCCGATCATCAGATCAAGACTCCTGTACAGGGATAGCTCCGCCTCCTCGTATCTGGCCCTACGTTCCGGGTCCGGGTTCGTCAACGGCTCTATCTCGGTGGAGAAGGTGTGGTACATCCAGTCGGGGCAGTGAGCATGCATGAAGAAAAGGTCCCATTCCTTGTTCTTCAGGAGGTAACTGACGGCGTTGGCCGTCCAGATGTGCTGGAGCTCAGCTACTTCGAGGAAGGTGTCGAGGTCGATCCATCCCAGCAGGAGGGGGAGGTAGCCGTCCCTAGGCGACGGCAGGCCCTCCTCGAAAGATATCTCGGCGGCAACTGATTCGGGGTACGACCATCCCCTCAGGGCGTTGATTATGGTGACGTACAGCGATATCGAGCGCCCGTCCGGGGAGAGCTCCAGCAGCTTGCACCTGAATGCCCCCTCCATCTCGCCCTGGGCGGTCTCGAAACCCTGCACTATGGTATCGCTCCATTCACCGGGTCGTAGTGTCGCGAAGGCCTTTTCCACGTCCTTCGTCTCCGACAGCACCGCCCTATCGAACCCCCTGCCATCGGAATCCATCACCAGGAGTTGCCACCGTTTGGGTTCAACCCTGTTCGCTGATGGCTGGGGCGGAGCGTCATAGCTGAGTTCGAGATCCGCCTGCAGGCATCTCTCGTCACCAAGGCCCCGCCAGCTCTCGGCCTCCCGGAGTTCGATCCTGGTCGCGAAGGGCAGCTCCTCGGTGGTGAAGAGCTGGTAGCTGGCTATCGATACCCCCGCCCTCTCGTTGTGGTGGGACACCCTCCAGCTGTTGATTCCCACGCCTCCTCCCCCGATGACTACCCCACTGGATATCTTGGGGGGCCAAGAGGCGGGCCAGTCGAAGATGATGCTCCTCCTCCCCTCTCGCTCGGCGGCCTCCCAGAGAGTCTCCGATGTGTTATCCGCGGAGTCGAAACCGTCGTGAATGGCGTCCAGTGGGTCACCCGGGATGTGGACCGAGTAGCCGGTGACCCCATGGGTACCGGGCCACGCGCCGGTGGCTATGGTTGTCCAGTTGGAGGAGGTGATCGTCGGATAGGGAACGAGGCAGTTCTCGGCATAGACCCCGTTTTCGATCAGACGTTTCAGGTTTGGTAGATCCCCATCCCGCGCGAACCGGTAAAGCCTGGGCGCTATAGGGGCATCGAGCCCGATCACCATTATCTTGGTTGGTGTTTCCATGGGTTGACTGTGCCCTGCGTCCATAAAACGTTTACATGGCATCCGTTTTCCACAGGACGAAAGGGGAGCGCTACACTTGGCGGCCGAATATGAGAACTCCATCGGTATCAGAATGGTCAGAATCGAGCCCGGAAGCTTCAGGATGGGGATCGGGAAAACGCCCCTCCCCGAGGAAGTCGCACCCAGGCCACATCTCAGCCAGGGGGACTTTGACGAGAGACCCGTCCACACCGTCACAATAACCCGACCTCTCTGGATGGGGATCTGCGAGGTCACAAATGCGGAGTATGAGCGGTTCGATCCGGCGCATGCCGACCTCAGGGGGAAGCTTGGCTTCTCGAAGGGGGAGGACGAGGCGGTCGTTTTCGTCGATTGGCACCAGGCAAGGGGCTTCTGCGAGTGGCTATCCAGGGAGGAGGGTCGCGTCTATCGATTGCCCACCGAGGCCGAGTGGGAGTACGCCTGCAGGGCGGGCACAGCCACCCATTACAGCACCGGCGACACCCTTCCCGAGGCGTTCCGCAAGAACCAGAGGGTGAGCTGGTACCCCGACCCCGAGCTGTCGAAAGAGGACGAGGTCGTCGATCTCAGGGTGGGAAGGACCTCGCCCAATCCGTGGGGACTCTTCGATATGCACGGGAATGTGGAGGAGTGGTGTACCGACTGGTACGGCCCGTACGAGGCAGGGGCTCAATTAGATCCCGTGGGTCGGTCGGACGGCCAGTTCAAGGTCACGAGGGGCGGCAGCCACTCGACCGAGGTCTATTACCTGAGGTCCTCGAACCGCATGGGCACCGTACCGGAGGCGAGGAGCTGGCTGATCGGGTTCAGGGTCGTCATGGGCGATCTCCCTGGGACTACACCCCTGCCTCCGACCAGACCGCCGCTCCACCAGAGGGGTGTCCGACAGGAACCCGGTCCGCGCGAAGCGGCCGTGGATCCGGCGAAGCCGTACTTTGGGGGCCCGACCAGGTACGTGAGGATACCGCCGGAATCCAACGGCCCGATATACTCACATCACAACCATGATCCCGCTATCGTCGCATGCCCCAACGGGGACCTCCTGGCGATATGGTACTCATGCTGGGAGGAGCCGGGCAGGGAGGTCTCCCTCCTGGGAAGCAGGCTGCGCCTCGGAAGCGCCGAGTGGGAACCCGCCTCCCTCTTCTGGGATGCGCCCGATCGGTGCGACTGCTGCCCCGCCATGTGGTGCGATGGCGAGACCATATACCAGTTCTCGGGCCTCTCGGCTGCGGCCACCTGGGGGAACGTGGCCACCGTCATGAGGACCTCACGGGACAACGGGGCATCCTGGTCCAGGGCGAGGTTGATCAACCCCGAACACGGGCGACGCCATATGCCGGTGGAATCCGTCTTCGGGACAGATGAGGGATGCATAATACTGCCCTGTGACGCCGTATCGACGGGGGAGGGGGGAACAGCCATCCACGTCAGCCGGGACGGCGGGGAGACCTGGGAGGACCCAGGCGGCACGATCGCCGGGATACACGCGGGCGTGGTTCAGCTCGGGAACGGCAGTCTCATGGCTCTGGGAAGGGGAGACGATATCGAGGACAGGATGCCCAAGAGCGTATCCGGCGATATGGGTCGAACCTGGGAGTATGGACCCTCCGTCTTCCCGCCTATCTCCGGTGGGCAGAGGCTCGTGCTCATGAGGCTGCGGGAGGGGCCGCTCTTCCTCGCCTCCTTCGCCCAAGAGATGAGGGTGACGGACGCCTCGGGGGATGAGAGGGCGGTTCGCGGGCTCTTCGGGGCGGTCTCCTTCGATGACGGGGATACATGGCCGGCGAGGCGGCTGATAAGCGACGACGGTCCCGGTCGAGAGGTCGAGACCACGGACGGCCACATCTTCGAGATGAGCGCGAGCGTAGCGGAGCCAGGGGGATACCTGTCAGGCTGTCAGGATCGGACCGGGATGATCCACCTTATCAGCAGTCGCCAGCACTACTCCTTCAACCTCGCCTGGTTGAGGTCTGCGCCACCGGCCCTGGAGGATTGAACTATCCTCGCCGGTCCAGCACTTCGCCTCTCCCCGCTTCAGCCGCCGTTGGATCGAGATCCCGTAGGAAACAGGCGGGATCCTCCCCGAGATAGTCCCCGCTAACGGAGAAGGCACGGCCCCTGCACCCGCCGCATACCTGGCTATACTCGCACCGGCCACAGGCACCTTTCAGTCTTCTCGCACGCAGGTCATCAAGTACCTCCGACTCGTTCCATATCTCGATAAACTCCCTGTCCCTAAGGCTTCCGCAGTTGATCGGCAGGAACGGGCAGGGGATCACATCGCCGTTTGGCTTGATGTATACCATGCCTCTTCCAGCGGAGCAGCCATGGAATACTTTCTCGGCCATGGAGAGCGCGACTCCCCCGGATATACCGGCTCTCCTCAGCAGGAATGCCCAGTACTGCGGGCCGGCAACTGTCTCCACTATGGCCGTTGAGCCCCGCTGGGCCTTGAGCAAAAGACGGCAGAGATCCATGTTCCCGTCCCTGCCCAGTATGGAGTGTCGGATGCCTCTCCCCCTGCCCGTCGGAACCAGCTGGTACACGAGCACGATACCGGCGCCAAGATCCTCCACATCGGCCATGAGCGACTCGAACTGCTCCAGGTTGTTTCTCATCAGGGTTATGTTGACGTGAAGCACGATCCCCGCATCCACGAGAGCCTCCATTCCGGCTATCGCCCCGTCGTAGGCTCCCTCTCCCCTGATCCCGTCGTGGGTATCCCGGTCACCGTCGAGGCTGACGGCGGCGATCGAGACCCCGGCGTCCCGCAGTTCGGCGGCAACGTCCCCATCGATCAGCGTGCCGTTGGTGGCTATGGTATTGGAGAACCCGAGCTCGCGGGAGTGGTTCAGGAGCTCGAAGAGGTCCATCCTCATGAGAGGCTCCCCGCCGGTGAACGCCACCATTCGGAATTCCTCGACGGCCGCGAGCTGGGTTAACAGCGCCTTTCCCTCCGAGGTCGAGAGCTCGGTTCGGCTCTCGACGGGTGAGACATGACAGTGGATGCAGTTCAGATTGCACCTGGCGGTTATCTCCCAAACCGCATGGGAAGGGAATCCTATGCATCCCATTCCCTTCGCCCCGGCCGCACCCGGCATACACCTGACCCCGTGTCTCAGGATCCAGGTCGGCATCCTTTTCCATCGGGTCAGATAGGCTAGATAAGCCGTGCTGGCCATCTGCCTGAGAAGAAGTGTGGGCGGGGACCAGAGCGGCCTAACCAGCCTCTTCGTCGTCTGCTCGAAATCCTCTTCCGTTGACATAACTCAGACCAGGAGTGCTACCAAGTACGCTGCGGTGGTGCCGAGGTTGACCGCGATATTAGCCCCGCACATCCTCTCCAGCGTCCCTGATTCGAGCCAGGCGCCGCGCAGCACGAGGGCGACCAGCCAGGCCGATACGATGATCACCGGGGCGTACGGCCAGATAGCGGCGATGGGGACGCCTCTGGCGAGTGATAGGAGGAACCCGGCCCACGACAGGACCGTCACCGCGGAGTACACGGCTGCTGACCGGGGCAGCCCGAGCCTCACGGCCAGGTTACGCTTCTCCGCCAATGAGTCCGGCGTGTGGTCCGGGAACTCGTTGAGCAGGATCACGTTGAATATCGTGAGGGCTATCGGGATCGACATCCAGTGTATCAGAGGATGCATCTCGCCGGTCTGTATATAGTAGCCGGCAGCGACGGGGAGCCATCCGTAGCAGAATGCTATCCAAATCTCGCCCACACCCCTCGAGACCCATCGAATCGGCCTCGCGGAGTAGAAGAGGCCCCCGACTATTCCAACGACGCCCAGGGGAAGGGTCCACATTCCGGTATCGCGGACCATGTAGAGGTAAGTCCCTATCGCAAGCGCAGATCCGACACCGGTGAATGATCCCAGGAGCGCATATCGGCGTTCGAGCAGCCCCTCCTGGAGTACACGGGAACCTCCGGAGAAGGCGCTCTTCCCCAGAGAGGCTGAGATGGAATCCTCCCGGTAGTCCCAGTATTCCCCCGAGAAGTAGGCGGCGGTCATTATCGAGAAGACCCCGAGCAGTCCCAGGACGAGAATCCCGGCATCGAGAGAGCCCGCCAAGTGCCAGGCGGCCAGGGACCCGAGGAGAAAGGGCAGCAGTCCGACCAGGTGAAACGGTGGCCTCGCCAGCCTGACCCACGCGAATGCCTTCAGTCCGTAAACCGACATGCCGACGTGACCCCTCCGCTTCTTGGAGTCGCCCTTTCACCTGGCCCATATATATACATGATCATCGATATACGGCTTTCGGGCTGCAATTCATATTTCAGGATCGCGTATGCCGAATTGAATCTGTATTGCTGATTCCGAAGGTCTGGGCGATCCCTATGTGAAGGGAGGGGAATACGATGAATCCTAGGAATCTCACCTTTGCCTTGATTTTTCTGAGTGTGATTGTTAGTGGTATTCGAGTAACCCCTGTTCTTGCCAATACACCGGATTCAGTTACTAGACTGAGACTTCTCATCCCACTGTACATCTATCCAACCTGGTGGGATCCGGAGACCTATCAATGGGACGAGATTGCCGAAGCTCAAAGTCAAATCCCGACAACCGCGATTATCAATCCTAACAACGGACCGGGCGGCAACTGCCCTAATGCCGATTATCAGGAAGGTCTTAGGGCGTTGCGCGACGCCGGAGTCACGATACTTGGCTATGTTTACACCGATTATGCGAGAAGAGATATTGGGGAAGTCAAGGGGGAAATTGACCAGTACAGCAATACCTGCTTTGATATTGATGGCATTTTCCTTGATGGAGTCTCCAATAAGGTGAGCAACATCGGTTATTACCAGGAACTGTATACCTATGTGAGATCACTGCCAGATCTGGATTGTGTGTTCCTCAATCCCGGCGCGCGTACCCACGAGCTCTATCTGAACGTTAGCGATACGATCGTGATTTTTGAGGATTATTCGATCAACTGGCCCGAATATGAACCAGATGATTATGTTGCGGCTTACGCGGCCGAGCGATTTGCGATACTTGGACACACTCTGCTGGACACTGAACCATTGGTAGAATACACAAACCTGGCGGTGGAGCGCAACATCGGCCATATCTATCTGACCGATGATATCATGCCCAACCCGTGGGACGATCTACCGTCGTTTTTTGACACTCTTCTTACGGCGATGGCACCGAAGAGCAATCCCGTTCCTGAGCCTATTGCTCTATTCCTGTTTGGGGTTGGTCTTACTGGGGTATTTGTCTCCAGAGGGAGATAGGTCGTTGGCCCGTTTAGAGTTGGGGTTCGTGGCCGCAGACACTCGTGGCAGAAGGCTTCCACACCTCGCCCATAGCAAACTGGAGCGGTGCGCAGTGAAATCTTTTTAGATCGCCCGTTCGCACTTAGCGATAGGATCATCTTGGAGTTCGAACATCCTAACAAGGACTACAGGGATAACTACCTGAGAGCCCTAGAGTCCCGGAAGCCAGACTGGATACCGTGCTCCTTCGGATTATCACCCGCGACATGGATCGGCTACCGGGAGAAGCTGGAGGACATCGTGCTCGCCCATCCAAGGATCTTTGGCCCACAGAGGAGGGGAGGCCGGGATTTCGACAGCCTTGGCGGTCCCTATGCGAAGGGATACTACACGGACAACTGGGGCTGTGTGTGGTACAACGTTCAGCCTGGCCTCGAGGGGCAGGTCGTGGGACACCCACTGGAGGACTGGAAGGCCCTGGAAGATTTCGAACCCCCCGATCCCCTGATCTACCACGAGAGGGGGAAGTGGGACTGGGAGAGGATCGCCGAGGATGTCGAACGGAAGAGGGAACTTGGCCTAGTGACCTCAGGGAACGGGGAACGCCTGTTTGACCGACTCTACTTCCTGAGGGGCTTCAAGAACCTAATGAGGGACATCGTCACCGATGATCCCCATCTTCCGAAGCTCCTAGACATGCTGCAGGAGCATGAACTTGTACTGATACGGAAGTGGCTTGAGATCGGCGTGGATATAATAGGATTCCATACCGACATAGGCATGCAGACCGGCCTCATGATAAGCCCCGACCAGTTCCGCAGGCACATCAAACCGTGGTTCACGAACATATTCCGTCCCTGTCGGGAAGCCGGTGTGCACGTCTACCTATCCTCGGACGGGCGTCTTGTCGACATCGTGGACGATCTCGTGGAGGCCGGGGTCTCCGTCCACGATCCGCAGTTCAGGGCAAATACACTGGAGGGCATAGAACGCGCCTACAAGGGAAGGATGTGCATAGACCTCGACCTCGACAGACAGATGTTCGCGTTCTGCTCGCCCCAAGACATAGAGGATCAGATCCGGGAGTCGGTCGAGGTCCTGGGATCGGAGCGTGGGGGCCTCATGATGAAGGCCGAGGTCTCCGGCACCAACGTCCCCCTCAGGAATATAGAGGCGATCTGTCACGCGATGGAGGAGCACTGCCTCCCCTGAGTGTGACGGCGGCCGAGAGTATACACAGAAAGATCAAGAGCGCGGGCGCTGGTATCTCCGGGATCTCGGACCAGTCCTTGAGCGCCTTGAGGAGGTACATCCTGCCGTGGATCTCCTTTCCCTCCTTTAGCTTGCGGTCGGCGGAGTAGATCTTGTTCAGGATTATCATCGGTATGGTCGAGTTCCTCGGGTTTTCGAAGCCCTGCTCGACATACGGCCACAGGTTCTCCAGAACCTGGATGTAGGAATCGTTCACCGCGTCGGAGGCGATCCTCCTCGCATCCTCGTATCTGGCCTCGTCGAATGCGTCGATCGCCCCGGCGTAACCCTCCTCGGCGTTGGGTAGGCTGAAACCGAGAGCCCCGTAAAGGCCAAGCAGGTCCCGCAGCTCGTGTATCGGCCCCCAGGCCCTTATCGCGGAGATATCCTCCGCAGAGATCCCGTAGATGAAACAGGGCAGGTCTCCCATCTCCAGCGTCGTATCACTGACCCCCTTGACCGACATGTTCCGGGAGACGTAATTGAAGCTCCCTATCGAGGAGGAGAGTTCCAGGGGCGAGACGGCGAGTCCGAGCTTGGGCGGAAGGGCGTCCCCCGAACTGGTGTTGATGTTGGGATTGATGATCGCCGACGTGCTCCGCGGGCCCACGTTGGCGCGGATCTCGACCCCGGGGTAGACGTAGAACGGGTCGATCGGGTTGGGCGGCGCGCTCCCGTTGAAGTAGACGTGCTCCTGGAGGAGCCTGAAGGAGAGGGCGTACTCGGCCTCCGGGGCCAGGACCCAGGGATAGGTGGCCCTCTGGTAGATCCAGTAGGCCCCGTTATGCCTGTTGGCGTACTCCAGCTGGTCCAGTATCTCGAAGGGCGGTATCCAGAGGGTCCACAGCCCGGGGAGAACCTTCCCGTTGATTCCGAGCTCCTGAAACACAGCGTGGTTCTCGTCGATCTTGCCCTTCTTGTAACCGGAGTATGTGTCCTCGTGCCACGCCGTCACCGGTCTCTCCGGCGTCGATAGCCCCTTCAGTATGCTGAGGTGGAACCAGGATTCGTCCTCGAATGCGAGGATGCCCAGGGACAGGTTCGGGTTTATGGCGTGGATCCTCTGTTCTGTCCGGCGGGCCAGTCGCGTTACCGTCTCCTCCTGCCAGCTCTGGAACTCCTCGAGCAATCCTCGGCTCTGTAGCCAGTCGTATCTCTCAGAGGGAGGGAGATCGGGTATCGATGTGTCCCTCTCCTCGGCAAACTTCGCCAGCGCCGCTCGATCAAAGGTGTAGTCCCAGTACGTGAACTCCTCCCTCTTGTAGTCCTCAATATCCCAGACGACGCCCCATATCTCGTGGGTGAGGGAGAGATTGGCGATCGCGATTCCGGATTCCTCGACCAGCCGGGTCCAGTAGGTCTCGTCGACGCGTGAGGGGGTGGCGGATTCGACGTGGCCGTTTGCGTTGACGGCTCGCGAGTAGTTGAAGTCGGGAACGGTCACCTCGTAGTAGGGCCCGCATACCAGGGAGAGGCCTTGTGCCGCGGCCTTCGCGCTCTCGTTGGCGAACAGCTCGAGGGCTTTCTCGGCACCCTCAGTCCACCAGACCTCCTGGTAGACGGCCTCGAACCCGAGATCCGCCAGCAGGGAGTAGTTCCAGACACCGTACACCGCGCGCAGACTGACATCGTCCCGTGTCTCGGCAGTCCCGAGTGGGAGGGAGAGCAGCACGAGCACGAGGATCAAGTTGGCCTTCATTCGATCTGCCGACCTGTCCAACCGGCCCAACATAAGTCTTTCCAGACATACAGATATCTGGATGGGCCGAGCGAGGGTCTCCATGATATCGACTGTCGAGTTGAGCCCGAACCTCTGGGTACACGGGGGAGCGGTCAATGTCGGCATTATCGGGGACCTAGGATCCGCTCTCCTGATAGACACCGGCGACGCCGAGGTCCTTGATCGCGAGGATCTATCGGTCGATATGGCGGTCTTCACCCACCATCACCGGGACCAGGCCTGCGGGGCGTGGCGGGCTAGGGAGAGCGGCGCGAGGATAGCCGTTCCCCGGGAGGAGAGGTGGCTCTTCGACGAAGCATCCAGCTACTGGGACGACCCTGCGCACAGGTGGCATCTCTACGATTTCCACCCCCACCATCTCACCCTGACCGAGTCCGTGGCGGTCGATGCCGTGATGGGGGAGGGGGACGAGCTCACCTGGGGCGACGCCCGGATAACCGCGCTCTCCACCCCGGGGCATACCGATGGCAGCGTGAGCTACGTCGTGGAGGTGGATGGCGAGCGCACCGTTTTCTGCGGAGATCTGCTATACGGGCCGGGCCAGGTGTGGGAGCTGTACAGCATGCAGAAGGGGAACGGGGTTCGCGACTACCACGGGTTCATGGGTTCGAGGGAGGAGGTGTTCCAGAGCCTGGGGAAGATCGAGAGTCAGGACCCGGACCGGATAGTGCCCTCCCACGGGGGAATAATGGAGGAGCCGCGGAGGGCGATCCGGCTCCTGGTGGAGCGCCTCGAGAGATGCTACGATAACTACGCCTCCGTCTCCTCGCTGAGGCACTACTTCCCCCAGCTGTACGGCCAGTATCTTGAGGGCCCAGGCGTGATGGGCATCAGGCCCGGAAAGGGGGTGCCGGAGTTTTTGGCCCATCACGGCACGACGTGGGTGATACGGTCCGTCGAGGGCCCATGCCTGGCGATGGACTGCGGGAATGCCGATGTGACCGACTGGCTCAGGGAAGAGCAGGAGAGGGGGACGCTGGGCGAGGTGGAGGGCATGTGGATAACCCACTATCACGACGATCACGTTGACGGGATACCCGCCTTCAGGGAGGAGTTCGACTGCGAGGTCGTTGCGGATTCACACGTTGCGGAGGTCGTGGGGGATCCGATGGCATGGCGCTTGCCCTGTATCTCCCCGGTGGCGGTCGATGTCGATCGCGTCACCGATGACGGCGAGGGCTGGAGGTGGCACGAGTTCGAGATATCTGCCTATCATCTACCCGGTCAGACGCTCTACTCGGGTGGACTGCTTGTGGAGGGCAATGGACTGAAGATGCTCTTCTCGGGCGATTCGTTCACGCCGGGTGGAATCGACGACCACTGCTGTTCCAACCGGAACTGGCTCGGCCCTGGGGTCGGTTATAACCGATGCCTGGATCTCGTCGAGAGACTGGAACCCGATCTCATCTTCAACTGCCATGTGGCTGAGGGATTCGACTTCACCCCAAAGCAGATAGAATACATTAGGCGAAACCTGGCGAAGAGGATGCAAGATTACCGGGATCTACTGCCCTGGGATAACCCCAACTACGGGCTCGACCCTGGCTGGGTCAGGTGTCACCCGTACCAGCAAAGCGTCGATCCCGGGGAGACAGCGAAGATCAAGGTCGTGGTAACTAATCACTCCCGAGGCGTCAGGGATGTGAGGATCAGGTTATCCGGTCCGCGAGGCTGGGGAGGGATACCGAGCGACTGGACTCACGCAAGTTTGCCACCTGGCGAAGGTGAGATATCGGTGACTCTGAATGTGCCAGGGGACGTGAGGGGGAGGTACGTCGTCCCTGTTGACCTTGTGATGGGGGAGCGCATAATGATAGGATTCACCGAGTTTCTCCTCGATGTGGGCGGAAGACCCCACCTGAACGGCTAGTTATCGGTTCTTCGCTTCCTGATGGATGCGAGGACCATGATGTTTGAGAGGAATACGGCCGCCGCAAGCGATATTGCCGCGATTGACAGGTCCCTGTTCTGCCGCCGTCGCAGGTCATCCAGTTCGGTCTGCATCCCGTCCCTGATCCTGTTCACTTTCTCCTCAATCTGATCATCGAGCCCAGCTATGAGGTCCCTTGTCTCCGAGAACTCTGCTGTTTGCTGGTCCAGTATATGGCTGATCTGATCGTTGAGTTCCTCTGCGGTTTCATCTATCCTCTGTGTCTGGGAAACGATTACCTTCCGAATGGCACCGATCGTCATGTTCAGGTCTTCAAGATCAGAGGTAAGTCCCACACTGATGAGACCAAGATCTTTGGACAGATCTCTGAGTTGTGTCGCGAGATTAGCTTGTACATCCATTGCTTCTTTCAGTTCGGATCTCAGGGTGGTTGTTTCATTTGAGATGGCGGTGGTAATTTCCTTAAGAGTCTCGACTTTTTCAATGACTGTTCTATTCAGTCTGGATCCCAGGTCGGATATATTTTGAGAGAGAAGGTATACTTTTGCGACCAGGTCCAGGGTGCTTTCTCTGACCTTCTGTGTTTCTCCTACGAGACTATCGATGTCCACTCTGAACAGGTCTACCGCGTTGTCTAGGTTCGCAAGATCCGATATCAGCCCATTAAGCTTGTCGGTATTGGTTGACAGGCTACCATTCAATTCTTCAAGTTTGGTCTGCAGAATATCGATCTTTTCACTCAAATCTCGTGCATGCTGATCAAGAATACTGATTAAGCAGTCGGAGACATCCGAGTATGTGGGTTCCTTGGCAAGTTCGAGGAGCAGAGACTCCTGCAAGCTCTTCCTTCTCCAGTTCTTAGAATCACCGAAGTAGGTCACTTCACCTTCATCGCTTTCGTCCATTGTGAACCACCCTATCGAGTCGAGATCCTTCATCTTGGCTGTGAGGAGATCGAAGAACATGAGCAGATCGGATGTCATCTTGTCGGGTTCTTGGCGGTGGGCCCTGAGAACGAACCAGGTCTCCTTGCCTTTCGCGATATCCTTGCAGAGATCGATCGCGTTATTCAGCCTGGACAGCTCCCCTGGATCATTCCCCGCAACATCGTACAGAGGATGATCCATAGGGGGGAGATACGAGAAGTAGTATCCACAGAAGAAGTCATAGTGGTCGTATTTTATCCTGTAGAGATCGTCGGTTCTGTTCTGGCCGATGCCGACGATCGTCCGCATATCCAGGATGATCCCGAGTCGCGCCTCGGTGAAGTTGGCCCTGGTCCAGGAGGCTATCCTGTTCTTCTTATCGTAGGCTCCTGTCGAGAGAGGGTCATCGAAGAGAATATACTCGGAGATGATCGTTATATCGGATTTCCTGCTTTCATCGTTGAAGTACGAGATGTTACCGGCGATCCATCCGTATATCGTGCTGATATTGGAGTCGTCGGTAACGTTGGTCGTCAGCACGAGCGAGACGTTCTTTCCCTGATCCACGAACCTCCTGAAGTGGGAGACCCCGGTCTCGCGGCAGGAACCGTCTGTGGCATAGAAGACCAGCCGATCCACCTCGGTTGCGAGAAGGTCCTCCGTCAGGTTACCGTCACCAGGATCGAAGGGCACGAACAGGAAGGTTTCCGGGGTACCGAGCTCCTGCAAACCGAAACCGGCATTCAGAAGGGCCGCGAGGGTTAGGCACCCGACCAAAAGGGCAGTTCTGTTCGAAAGATAACGCGTAGGTCTGTACATGGTTCCATGCCTCCTCCCCCAGAGGATCGCTCCCTGAGGCAATGGGCTGAAAAGTGGCAAATTCGCAGGCTTATAAATCAAATTCGGGCCATTCGACCCGAACATTGAGGGGTTTTTCGCGGAGATCGTCGGCTGTATGTGAAATTTATATTAACAAAGCCATAATCTTGGCCCCAGCCCCGTGGCGGTGGGCGTTGACCATGACCAACACATTTCATAATCTCGGCAGGGCCGGCCTGATTCTCACCGGTTTGACGATCTTGCTCGGAATAACACTCACGTCGGTTGCGGGAAATGGCATCCCAATCCAGCCCATACAGCCCATCACTCCTATATACCCCAATTTCACCCTCGATCCCATACCACCGGTGACCAACATATCCCTCAGCGGCACCGAGGGGGAGAACGGCTGGTTCACCTCCGACGTCACGGTGACGCTGGAGGCCTCCGACAACTGGGCGGGGGTCAACAAGACCCTCTATTCCGTCTTCAGGGAGAACCAGCAGATGGGACTGCTCCTCTCGTACTCTGGGCCGTTCAAGATAACGTACGAGGGAAGGAGCAGGGTGAACTACCACTCGATTGACAACTGGAAGAACGTCGAGGAGACGAAGACAGAGACGATCATGATCGACAAGACCGAGCCCGAGGGGTCGCTCTCCATAGACGGGGAGCCAGATTACGTATCCGACACCGATGTCTCCCTGTCGCTATCGGCAACCGATGCAACCTCCGGCGTCGGTGAGATGAGGTTCAAGAACTCTGGAGGCAGTTGGGAACCCTGGGAGGGGTACTCATCCTCGAAGGATTGGGATCTGGATTCCGGGGACGGCGAGAAAGAGGTAATGGCCCAGTTCAAGGACGAGGCGGGCCTGGTTTCAGCTACATACCAGGCGACGGTTGTCCTCGATACCTCGCCACCCGAGATATCGCCCGACATCGAGAACGGGACGGTAACCAGGGACACCACGGTGAATCTGAGCTGGGGAGCAACCGATGACGGATCCGGCGTAGACCACTACGAGGTCAGGGTTGACGGCGGCTCCTGGAAGGATATCGGAACCGATACCTCCCGATCTTTCGAGGGTCTCGAGGGCGGAAAACACACCTTCGAGATAAAGGCGGTGGACAACGTCGGCAGGTCGCAGACGTATCTGCTCGAGCTGACTGTGAACAAGACCCCGATAGGTGGACCATCGCTCCTGGAGGAGATACTCATCATAGTGCTGATAGCGGCCGTTGTGGCTGGCGTGGTGATATTCTGGCTCATGAAGAGGCCCAAGAAGCCGCCGAAGCCCACGAGGATCGGGCTCAGCGCCGAGCCCAAGGAGATAGTCGCGGACGGCAAATCCACCTCAACGATAACCGTTCAGCTCCTTGACGACAAGGGCGAACCGGTATCGGCACCCGCCGACCTGCAGGCGACCCTGAACGCGAGCTCCGGCAAGCTGGTCAACCCCGTGGTGAAGATCTCGCAGGGCAGCGACTCCGGCACCGCGGTCCTTGGGTCATCGACCAAGTTCGGGGCGGTTAACGTCTCCGTCGAGGCTGAGGACCTGGCGCCCGGCTCGATAACGGTGACCTTCAAGGAGAAGCCCAGGTTCTGCATGGGCTGCGGGAGCAGGATGCCGGTGGGACAGACGAGATGCGAGAACTGCGGGGCTTCCCCGTCCCAGTTCGCGGGCCCTGAGACCAAGACCTGCCACTGCGGCGCTGTGCTGCCCTACACTGCCAGCTACTGCAGCGAGTGCGGGGCCAAGCAATCGCCGGCGGGAGAGTTCTCTGGCCAGGGCGGGTCACAGGGATCCGGAGAGTGAGAGGAATGGGCCTGCCGGCGGCTATCCTGGGAGACAAGATCGTCGCCCTCGACACCCACATCATTCTCGTCCCCAGCCCAGGGGGACCGGTGCCAACGCCGACCCCCATGCCGTTCAACGGCACGATATCCACCGAGGTTTCAACGGATGTGATGATCGATGGCAAGCCTGCGGCTACCGTTGGCAGCGGGGCGATGAACACCCCTCCCCACATTCCGGCTGGCGGTCCCTTCCAGAAACCGCCGAGCAATCAGGCCAAGATAATTCAGGGAAGTGCCTCGGTGCTCATCAACGGCAAGCCGGCCGCCAGGCTCGGCGACCCGGCGATGACCTGCAACGACCCCGTCGACCTGCCGATAGGTCAGGTACTGGGAACCGGCACCGTTCTGATAGGACCCTGACCCTGCCTCTCGGTTGGCTGAGTTTGAAGACCCACAAGACCGCTGTGGTCATAATCCCGGACGAGTCTATCTGGGGCCCGATACAGTCCATCAGGCGGAAACATGACAGGCAGTACAGGAGATGGATGCCCCACATCACCCTGATCTATCCCTTCCGTCCCGCCACCGAATTCTCATCGGTTGCCGAGATCATGAAACCCGGATGCTCATCTATCGAGCCGTTTGGGGTCGAGCTCAGATCTTTCAGGATGTTCGTCCACCCCTCGGGCAGATGCACCCTGTGGCTCGCCCCGCATCCGACGGGACAGGTAACAGGGTTACAGTCCGCCATCGCGAAGGCAGTTCCCGACTGCGACGACGTCTCCCGGTTCAAAGGGGGTTTTACCCCTCGTTTGAGCGTTGGCCAAGCGCCCAGCAGGAGGGCTGGTGAGCTGCTGAGGGAGGAGCTGAATCGGGACTGGCGACCTCTGGCCTTCACAGTCGATCGCGTCAGCTTCATATCTAGAGGGGACCCTCCCGGGGACGTGTTCAGGCGCGCGCTCGATATAGATCTCGGCGAGAGCGCGTGACCCAGGAGGAAGGGTAGCCAGATCGCAGAAAGGACCTGCACGGAGTCAGGAGAGCGGCTCCCTGGAGGTGACCTTCACCTCTTCGATCACACCCACGACCTCCTCGATACGCAGTTCCCTTTCAAGCTGGCATTCGGCCTTGAAAACGTACCCGTCACCGTTGGGGTTGGACTCGAGCGACCCTGTCTGGGCCTTGATCTCCATGCCCCTGTCGGCCAGATCCGACTCGGCGAGAAGGAGGGCCCTCATCATCTTCTCCCCGAGGGAGTCCGCACCCTCCCTGTCGTCGTGCCAGATCTGGAGCGAGTAGTCGGCCTCGACCTTGACCACCTTGAGTGTTACCACGCCTTTCTTGGCCTCGTAGGTCACCTTGATGTTCCCATCGCCCTTCGGGGGCGGTTCTTTGAATTCCAGAGAACCGTCCTCGTAGTTGAGTTCGAAATCGTCACCCTCTTTCAAGATCTTCCCAGGGGGCGTCTGGACCTGGAGGCTCCCCCGCCTAGGAGGCTCCTCGAGTTCGAAGTTCCTCTTCCGTCCGGTTCCATCGAGAAGCTCGATTCTCTTCCTGCTCGACTGCTCCAGACCCTCGGACATCCCGGGGTTCTCGATTCGAAATCCAGTATTCTTGATCAGGAGGGCCGGCGAGGATTTGGGAGTCCCGCCGAAGATGATCGACTTGTCGCCGATACCGAGCTCCGGCTTCAGTACCTCCAGTAAAGCATCCTCGAACTCCTTTAGCATCCGAATCACTCTGTGGGCCTCTCGGCGGGGACTATCCTCGCCTTGCCGTGGAGGACATTGCCTACCCTGGGATTGCACTCCGGGTCGGTGTTTCTGAATGTGATCGTGAGCACCTCCTTGTCCGGACTGGGGTTGACGATCCTGTACCGGTACCAGACGTACTCGTTTGGGGAGAGAAGGTACTCGACGTAGGGATTGTCATCCCCCTTGGGTCTCAACCGGGATCGATCGTGGATGAAGACCTCGCTGAAGACGTGCTGGGTGCCGTCGGTGTAGTCGAGCAAGATCTCCATCATCTTCCGGTCGCCGTTCTCGGCCCCCGCCCAGTAATCGATAGAATCGAAGGCCGAGACGATGCCGAACCGGCAAACCTCACCCGTTTGACCTGGGTCCAGCAACCACTGCTTTGTGATCAGCCCCACGATCTGGGTTTCGTAGCTCGAGGATTCGCCGGGGATAACCTCGTTCAGCTCGTGCGGGGTTCCCACCTGGCTGGTGACGTTCAGCAGTGTGGTCGTCTCCTGCATGCTGTCGATGTACTCCCTGAGCACGTCGATCTTCTTCTCAAGGGATTGGAGGTCGTTCCTTATCCCCTCTTGCATGCTGTTCCAATCCTCGGACTTTATTACCTCTCCCGGCTTCCGGCTTATGGGCTCGAATTCTACCATCTTCACTCCTCCTTGACGCAAACGGTGGCGATCGTTCCAGCGGCCTTCATCGAGTCGACGACTTTCTGAAGATACTCTTTCGAGATGTCGCTTGACTCCAGGATCTCACCATCGACCCGGACCTCGAATTCCGCGGGCTTGAGCCTCTCCCATTCGAAGCGGATGCGGACCGGCGGGATGCCAACGGCAAATGTCTGTTCATCGAATCTCGCCTCATCGAAGACCCCCACCATCTCCCCCAGCGATTCCGAGTACCTCCAGGTCGAGGTCCATCTCGGCAGTCTAGGTATCAGATTCGGCGATTCCCCCTTCGCCACCTCCTTTCCGTCCAGCTTGATTCCCTCCCTGGAGATCGAAAGGGTCTGACCGCTGCCCAGCTTGCCATCGAAGGTGAAGGATTCTCCGGTATCGATGTTGGCTATCTCGGGCTTGCTGACCTCGCCCCCCTCCTCGACGGTTAGGGCTATCGTTGGGTCCGCATCCTCTATGCTCTCGCTGCTGAATTGCCAGTTGTCGCCCGCCCTGACCGTGAACTCCGCCGATCCCGGGGCCTCCGGGTTCTCGACTATGGTGACCGAGCCCTCGGACTCGGTACGGACGAGCCTCCTCACCGCCTCGAGGATCGAGGTGACGGTTCCGCCGCCCTTGTACTCGTCCACGGCCCTCACGAGACGGGTCCTGAAATGAGCATCGTCCTCCTCAGAGAACCTTCGGAGTCCGACCAGGCTACCCAGACTGTCGAGATCATCGGCCTCGGCCGTCTCCACCCACTTGGTCCTGATTATATCGAAGAGCGTCTCCTCCGCGATATCCAGCTCCCTCGAGAGGCTCTCTATGAGGGTGTGTAGCAGGGAACCTTCATCCCAGCTTCTGTAGAAGCGGGGCAGCCTTCGTCCTATCCTTTCGATCCTCTCCATGATCAATCACGTGTATCGAAGTCGATCTCCATGTTGCGGGGCTCGGCGCGCTCCTGGTTGGTGATTGGTATGTTCTCCTTCTCGCTCTCCATGACCTCGCTCTCCTTGTGGGCCACAACCTTGACCCTTGTTACATCAATCGCGTCCGGGACACGAAGGGCGGCATCGAGAATCCGCGAGTACAGGACATCGTCTCCGATTCCCAGCGAGGAGATGTAGCTCCTAACCGCAGCCTCGGCCTCCGACATCGCGGTGACCGGGTCACGATCGGCCGATATGGTGAGCAGGAAGCTGACGTCTATGTAAGCTGTGGTGGGGCGAGCGAACTCTACCTTGATTCCGGCCGCGCGGGTATTGTCGATGACCTCCGATATCCGCTCCGGATCACCGCCATCCACTATCACCCTCACTATGCCGGGAACGTCATCGGGCATATCCTCCACGAGCAGGGAGCGAACCCCCTCGATTGACCCAAGGGCTGACTCCAGGGACGAAACCGTCGCCCGGCCGGCGAACTCGAGCGCGTGCTTCGCCCTCTCCCGCAGCTCGGCGTCGGTCTCGGTCTCCACCCCGTTCGTGATGTCGCCCTTGTTTATGACGTACTCGATGCCCGGGACGGGCTGCGGCATGACGGTGATGGTGCCGGCCAGCACGTTTCCCCAGGCGCCGGGCTCGTCGCATACCACGGGGACATCGGCTTCCCAGCGTTCCTCCTCGGCTGGGGCCAGGGCTTTGGCCTCGACGGTGGTGAAGGTGCGCGCGTCCTCAGGGGTGGTGGAGAAAGTGGAGACGGAGGAGCCCTTAGGCACCTCGATCTCCTGAAAGCTGGTGTAGTCGACCCTGAAGACCGTCTTCTGGTCCGGCGTCCTGCCCTCGGGAAGCCAGTGGATGCTGTCGTCGGCGACGATGAAGTCCGACCCCTCCTCGAATGTCTGGGGCGAGCCGTCGACGGTCCCCTCCACCTTCTCCACCTGGTCAACCAGGGGCTTCTTGAGTTCGTATTCGTCCGAACCGTCGTACAGATGCACCTCCTCGGTTGTCGAGATCGTCTCGGGCTCCGAGGTCCTCCCGAACGTTACAATCCCCGATGATGGCCTGGGCGGCTTCCGGGATATGCCCAGGAGGGAGACAACCATGTCCAGGGCCTCTCCCTCGGCCGTGTCGAGGAAGCCGGATCTATATACCTCCTCCATCTGGGAGTAGAGGTGGTCGATCTCCCGGCTCAGAGCCTCCACTATGGTTCGAACAACGCTCCCCGCGCTCATGTCGGTTATGCCTGCCGCTCTGGAGAAGCGGTAGGTCAGGCGGAATGCGGTGCCGTCGTCGGGTCGTCTTCCCCCGGATATCCACTCGATGGCGTTGCCGGTGAGCCTGTAGTCCTCGTCCTCTCGGAACACCGTCTCCGCCCCCCCGGCTCCGCCCCTAACCTCGAGGATCTCCTCCACCGGCTTGCTCGAGAGCTCGTATAGCGACTTCGCCTCCGTGTACTCGATCTCCTCCGATATCTTCCCGCCGCTTATCTGGGTCAATACGTCGTTTGATATCTGTCGATAGTCCTTGCGCAAAGCCTTCATCATTCACCCTCCAGGCTAAACGGATACGATATGTTGATCGCCCCCCCGCCCCAGGTCGGCACAACCGAGATCTCCAGGTTCACCACGCTGGGATCCTGGGCATCTGTCTCAACCCTAATCTGCGCGATCTCCTTGATTCGATCCTCCTGGGCGAGGGCGTATCTGACCGTGTTCCTTATCCGGTTCTTGGTCTCCTGGTTATTGGGAAGGCCCACGAGCCGATACAGGCGGGAGCCATAGTCGGCGTGACCGATATCATCCAGTTCTCCCTCCTCGGTGGTCAATCTGAGAATGATGGCCTGCGCCAGGTTCTTCGAGTCCGAGACCGTCTCCAGATCGCCCTCATCCACGGCGAGATCCGCGCCAACCCGGCCGAATTTCAACTTCAGATCGCTGTTTCCCGGCAAGAGATCACCTAATTCAGTTTGACCAGAGCACCCTTGACGGTGGTGACGGCGTTGGATTCGAGCGTCGCCGTTGCCTTGGACTTGAGAGACAGGGGCCCGCTTGCGTCAACTGAGAGATCGGCCTGGGACTTGGCGCTCAGACTCGCGTTAGCCTCCATGCCGATATTCGAGGCCTTGAGATCGGCGTTGTTCTTGGACTCGAGTTTCAGGTCGGTCCCACACTCCAGATCCATCGCCTTCTGGCTCTCTATCTTCACATTGGAACCCGATATGCTCATGTCGCCCTCCGACTCTATGGATGCGTCGCCCTCGGCGGAGACGGAGACGTTCCCCTTGGATTTTATCTGAACATCGCCGTCCCTGTTCACCACGATTTTGGTATCCCCGGCGGTTAAGTCCGCCTTGTCATCGGTGATTGTGAGTTTGAGGCCGCTCGGGAACTCCAGATACAGCCTCCTGACATCGGAGTCCTCGTCGTGGGGAGGGATGTACACTACTTCATCGGAACTGTTCTTCGGCGGCCTGTCCTCGTCGTTGTACAGCCTGCCGACCATTATCGGGTAGTTGATATCCCCGTTGGCGAAGATGACGAGGACCAGGTCCCCGACGTTCGGGATCCCGGCCAGACCTATCAGCTGGGTCGCGACCTGAACCCTCCTGATCTCCAGGTCTGGGTTCTTCAGCCTCACGTCACACTCGTAGTTATCCTTATCGCTATCCTCGCTATGGGGATACACCGAGGTCACGATGCCCAGCTGGGGCATCCATAGATTGCTCAATTCCTCGTTCGTGATTCCCCGAACGGCCTCGACTATGTCCATCATTCTAGACCCTCTCCCTTTCTTCTACCCGTTACTGTGGTCTGGAAGCCCTTGGTCTTGCTCAGGTAGTGCTCTACAGCGGTGACCTGCATCTCCCCGTTGATCGAGGACCTCGGGACCTCCTTGATCTCCACCACGTCGCCGAGCTTGACCTCGCTCCTGCCGACGGCATCCGCGGTTACCTTGATGTTGTACTTGACCCTCTCTATCTTGGCCTTGGCCACGCTCTGGGCGGTCCTCGTGTCCTTGATGGTGGGGTCATCCAATATGAGCGGGTTTCCGATCTTCCAGTCCGCTGTGGCCTTTATGAGCTGCTTGGTCAACCAGGTCGCAGTGTCCGAACCCTTCGAACTCGATGGGCTCTCGCCGCGCACGCTGGCCGAAGCGTACCTCGGGGAGGTGTCAAGGGCCGTGGCGGAGATGATGTCCTTCCCGTATTCCAGCGAGTGGCGTTTGCCATCCGACCAGGCTCGGAAGATAAGCTGCCTCTGCTCGTTGGAGTAGACATCGAAGTTGCATTTCCCGGCAAGCTTCAGTATGTGCTTGTAGGTGTTTACCTTGTCGTCTATCGAGTATGTGGGAAAGCTGATCCCATCCGAGGCCTCTCCTACCTTCACCTCGGCCTCCTTTGCCAGGTCCTTGACTATCTTACCTGCGGTTTGGTTCGAGTACACCCTGCTGATCTTCTTCCTGAGCAGTGCCGCGCTGGGGCCGAGGGCGGTGACCTTCTGGTTCTTGATACCGTACTCGACCCTGTCCACGGAACCGGCGAATACGGTGTTGAGCCGATCGTCGTATCCAAGGTCCACATCGACCTGGGTCTTCAAGTCGGGGTCGACCTCCTGGCCCTTCGCGAACACCAGCTCGCAGCTGTCTATGGGCAGTCCCATGCTTCTCTTGACGCTTATGCTGATTATGTCTCCGGAATCCTGGGTTAGTTTCTCTGAGCCGATCTTGATCGAGAAGGCAGGGCGCAACATCTACTTCATCGACTCCTCACCGGAGGTTATCTCCGAGATTCTTCTCCTCACCCTTTCCCTTGCAGATTCGTCCTGGCCTGGCGGGGGCGTCTCCCCGGGGCCCTTGCCCTCCACGTGTTCCCTTAGGGTCATCGAGTACTCGCTTCCCGATGGCTCATCGTTCTTCATCGTAGTCGAGAACTTCTGGATGATGACCTGGGTCACCTCCGTGAGAGGGGATATGTCCGAGGAGAAGGATAAGGGCTCTGATTTGCCGAACAGCTCCCGGAGCTGATCGAGGGTCTGATAGGAGTCCGGACCTACCAGCCTGCCCTCAAGGTCTATCTTCAGGGGGTCTCGCCCCAGGTCCTGAAAGACGTTGGATTCGGAGCCCGGGATCTTCAGCTCGACTATCGACCTATCGCCGCTGATACTCAGCTTCACCACGTTCCGGATCTCTCTGCTGACCCCGTCCTCCTCCGTGTGCCTGATAAGGTCTATATCTCCCAGGGTGATCCTCATAGTTACATCTCCTCGAAGCTGGCGTATCCGTAGTACCGGCGGACCTGGTCCGACAGGATTCTGGATATCTTCCTCTCTAGATCCCTCAGGTCATCGTCGGCCACCTCGCCCGAGACCACGATATTCAGGTCCCTCTTCTCCGTGGCGGTAACCGGACGCAGGGGCGTGCGAGCTGGAGGCTGGGTCCGGATCGCGGGCTCTGCGGGAGCGGGAGGGCCCGTATCGGGGGTGGCTATCTCGCCCAGGGTCTCGACCCTCGGGGGGCCCGAGGCGCTGATCGCGGTGAGTGGTTCCAGGTACCGGGATTGGGTGCCGCGAATCTGCTGAGATACAGAGGCGAAGCTCTCCCGCAGCTTCTCGGCTATCATCGTTTCCAGGGGTATCAGGCTGGGGATGGCCTGTGCTCCGCCCTCGACTTGCACGGGGGCGGTTGCGGCTCCGGCTGCGAGAGGGGCCACAGGGGATACCTCCGTTGCTCCCAGATCCTCCTCCACCAACGGGACCGGGGGCTGGATTGGGCCCGATACCATGGCAGCCTGGAGACGAGCCACAGCCAGGGAGGGGGTGAGCATTCCGTGGATCGGAACCAAGGGTTCTCTACCCTCCTCTCTCTCCTCGGCCTCGCCTCCCGCCTCGGGGGTTCCCCGTTCGCCGGGGGTCCGTATCGCACGTGTCCCCTCCCGGGCGGAGGCAGTAGGCACGATCGTTTGAGGGCCACCAGTCCCATCGGCCCTTGCGGCCTCTGCCGTTGCCAACCGGGCCACCGGCATCACCAGCGAAGCTGCGGCAACGGCAAGCGGCGAACCCGCGGTCCCTCCAACGGGCCGCAGTCTCGCGGTTTCCCCCGTTTCGGGGGGCTCCTCCTCTTGAGTGACGGCCCTCCCTGCCGCCGGCTCAGCGAATGCGGATGGGATGGCCAACATCATCGGTGCGGCCCCGGCCTGCGCCGCTACGGCGGCCATTCGCCCCGCCTTCTGGGTTCCTTCGACCGAGACAGCAACGGGAGCCTCGATCCTGGCCGGGAAAGGTTTCACCTCCCTTCGGATCTCGGTGGAGGGGGTAGATCCTTCCGTAGCTAGGGCTGATAACGGTCCCGGATATCCGAGCCGTTCCCCTCCGATAGCTGCGAGGGAGCGGCTCTGGAGCAGGCCAGCCTCGGTTGTCGCGGTGGATACCCTCCTTGCGAGCTCGGAGGCTATCCTCCTGGCAACGGAGACCCTGAACATGAGTGATACGCCGACCCTGCCCAAGCCGCCAGGTTCAGGGAGCTCCTCCTCCTGCCGCTGCCCTCTGCTCCTGATGCTGAACGGCGGAAGCGGGGCGAAACCGCTGAAGGACATCTCATTAAGCCTGCTACCGATGGTGATCGCCCTGGAGACGGCGCCCGCGATCGTGGAGAAGGCAGTTGATAGCATATTCGATAGGGACATGGAGAAGGCGCGAGTGTCGACGCCGAGTTCCCACAGCTTTCCCAGATACCTACGGGTCGCGGCCGCGATTCGGATGGGCCGTTCCAACGATCTCTGCAGGTTGTCGCTTTCCAAGGTCTTACTCTTCCTCTTCGGTTACCACTATCCTGGTGACGCCCTGAGCTGCCAATTCGGTCGTCTTCTTCATCTCGTTCCTGTAGGACAAGGCCCCGGTGAGGAAAAGGATCTGATCCCTCGTGAGTTCGGATGGGCTCTCCGCCAGCCTGTACCCGCAGTCGAGGCACAGGGCCGCAAGCTCCAAGCCCTCCGGGCTCCTTACGAACTTCCTAATTGAGCTTTTTTTTTACGCGCGGCGGGTTCGGTGACCCCGCTGAGTTCAAGGACCTTCATCCCTATGAACTCGGGGACGCCGAACTTCATGCATCCTACTTCCTCTAGAGATAGCTCGGGGTCCACAAGGCCCATTGAAGTGGCCATTCTCAGCGCCTCGAGGTTCTTGGAGACGTCGATCTTGCTCAGATCCGGGGTACCGTCCTCGTTGAGCGGCACGTTGCCTATGAGGCCGAAGATCTCAGAGAGCTCCCCGTCCGTCAGTGGGCGTATGACGACCTCGGCGTTCTCGTAGTCCTTCACCGTGAGCGTCTGCCTCAGCTTCGCCCCCTTGAGAATAGCCTGCTTCGTGAGCCTCGCCACTTCTACAGCTCCTCCCTCATCCTTGTGGCCGTGAAGGTATAGTCGCTGGTGCCGACGCCATTCGCATCCATCGAGAATACCTTGCCCTCCAGGAAGCACCGATCGAAGGCCAAGGTCTTGACGGATTCGCTTCCCTTCTTGAGCTCGATGACGAGCTGGAAGGGCTTTATCTCGGACACCCCCGTGACCAGCATCTGGTCGAAGGTGGGGAACGACGAGCGGATCTTCATTGTGCCCTCCACGTACATCGGCCCGTAATCGACGCCGACGCGTTCATCGAGCCCGATGTTGTGCACGTTCTGCCGGTTGCGGACTATCTTGTACTCGATGGCCTGGAGACCCGGTATGATCTCGCCATCGACCTTGATATTGCTAACATTTGCGGAGATTATGACTGGTTCTGGCATCTTTGATCACCTCCCTAGGCTTGCACGGTTATGGTCGCGTATATGAAGTCCATCGCCCTTACCGGTCTCACAGCTATATCCGCCCTCACTATGCCCTGGGCGAAGTCGAGCTCCGATGAGTAGACATCGACCAGGAATGGTGGCTCCTCTCCGTCGACGCTTGGCACGATCGCGTCCTCGCGCTCCATCGTCATGAAGAACTCGGTCAGCTTCTCCCTCAAGGCGGTTCGGCCTCCCGGGGTGTTCAGGGTACCGATGAAGTTCTCGGCAACGTTTCTGCATCCCCGGACCGCATGGTCCGCGACCCTTGTGACGCTGATCTGTTCCCCATCGGTTGAGATGCCCTTCTCGATAATTATGCCCCGGCCCTTCCTGGCCTCGAGGGCCAGTATGCCCGACTTGATGAGTTCTCTTAGCTGAGCTGGGGTGTACCGGGTCTCGAGCTCGGACACTCCGGCGAGCGACTTGAACGTCGGCGACTCGTAGTAGTTCAGCTTGCTGATAAGGCCCGTCACGGCGCCCGAAACGCCGTAGGGGGCGACCACAACGAACCGGTCGCTGGCAAGGGTCTCGGTTCTCTTCGCTATCTCCTCCACCGCTTCACCGGGCCCGACGGTACCTATGCCGATCCGGTTCTTCGCCTCCTTGGCCATGTTCTGGCAGTGGGCATCGATCAGGGCATGGATCTTCGGATCCCAGGTATCGCAGGCCGATACCATGTCCACGTCCTCCTCCATCTCGAGCATCTCCAGAGCCGACTCTATGTCCTTGCTCTTGGGCTTGGCCGTCTCCCCCCCGGACAGTTCGAATTCGCCCTCTGCCGGAAGCGGGTTCTTGGGTGGTTTCCCCTTCGCCAGGTCCTTTGCCGAGATCAGCTCCGAGTTCTCAGTGACCAGATCAGGGAGGAAGTTCTCCCCCTCGGGGTCAAGGCTCAGGTTGTCCCAGACCTCGAACGTCACGCCATTGGTCACCTGGAGCATGACCGTGTCCTTGGCCTTGCCCTCGGAGATACCGACCTTGATCGCGTTGCCGGCCTCGCCGGGCATCTTGGATTCGATGCCAACCAGCTTGGCTCCGTCCGGGTTCTTCAGGGTCGTGCTCGCGGCCTTGGAGCCCTCGGCCTCCACGCGCACGGCATACACCTGGGACACGCCGTTGAGGAAGCAGAGCCTAGCGTCCTTGATCAGTGAGTAACCTGTGTCGTCTCCGAACTTCCCGGTCAACTCCCGATACCCGCCAAGCGGTATGGCCTTCAGGGGCGGGCCCTTCTCAGCTGTGCCGATCAGCCCGACGACACCCGCTGGGTGCAGCTGCTGAGGCACAATCTCCTTGATTACCTGGATTTCTACTCCTGGTAGGATTCTTGCCAAATTGGAGTCCCTCGTTCTCCGAACCTCGTTGACTATATTTAAAGATTGTCCACACCTCGGGTCACAATCCTTGGTGCCTCCAAGACATTTGCGGAATTGAACGAAGCTCGTCAAACATAAGCGTAGAATTTCCTCGACTATACCGTGGAAGACTTTAATTGGAGGTCGATGACTGGGTTTTGCGGTGATACTGTGAAGACGCCCTATCACGGATCCAAGGAACCGTTCGAGCTTCGCTCTGGCAAGATCCTCTTCCACGACTGGCGCTACGTCTACCACGGCGGAACCGGATGGGTGACGCGCTCTGGAGAGAACCTCGGCCTCTGGAGCCAGGACCCAGTACCGGAGCTACGCTGGGCCGGAGGGGACCTACCGACCGGGATCAAGCTCAAGGTCATCAGGGCCAAGAAGTCGGATCCGGTCATCGAGGCCGACCGGCCTTGGGAGGGGATGCTCCACTCGCCCTCCCTGATGAATATCGGTGATAGATACAGGCTGTGGTACGAATCAGTGCCCCCCGAGGATATGGGTAAAGAATACGCGGGGAGGAGAAACCTGCTCTGCTACGCGGAGTCGGAGGATACCGAGGAGTGGAGGAAGCCCGAACTCGGCGTAACCGACTATCTCGGGATCGAGGGTACCAACATCGTCTACGGCGGTAGCCTCACGGGGGAGACGGGTTACCACGGCGGAAGCGTATTCCTGGATCGCTCCGCCCCGGAGGGCGAGAGGTACAAGGCCATACATCTTGGCTTCCTTTCAAGGGAACGCTATGATAAGCTGAGGGAGGAGAGAGGGGGCGAGGCCGACCCGAACAACGAGGGGAGGGAGACCCCGTGCGCTATCTTCGGCGCGGTTTCACCGGACGGTGTACACTGGGAAGGTATCCCGAACCCGCTGGTGTTGCAGTACAGCGATACCCAGAACGTCGCCTACTACGACCCTTTCCTGGAGAGGTACGTCGCATATACCAGGACCTGGGTGATGGGTAGGAGATCCGTGGGGAGGTCCGAGTCTTTGGATTTCCGCGTCTTCCCCCAGCCGGAGACCTTTCTGTGGCCCGACGCATCTGTCGGTCCATCGGACCTATGGTACGCCAACGGCAAGACCTCGTACCCGGATTCTGAGGATTACCACCTGCTCTTTCCCAAGAGATGGAGGGTATCGGAGGATCGCTTCTACGTCCATCTGTCGACGAGTCCAGATGGCATGATGTGGGGTCCGCCGGTCGAGGTGCTGGCGCCGGGGGAACCGGGAGAATGGGACCACGGCGGGGTTGATGTAGGTCCCGGAATGGTCCATCTGCCCGGAAGCAGGGTCGGGGTTCCATTCATCGGATACGCCGTACCCCACAAGTACACCAGGCACGCCCCCGTCGGGAAGATCGCCCTGGCCTACTGGCGGGAGGGGCGTTTGATGGGAATAGAGGCCGAGGAGAAGGGCTGGTTCCGCACGACGTCGGTGAGGTTCGAGGGCCGAAGACTCCACGTCAATGCGAGCACCGAACGTACAGGGGAGATCAGGATCGGCGTATCGAACCGGAGGGGCGTCACCATCGAGGGCAGGGGCGAATCCGAGTGCGAACCGATAATCGGCGATCACCTGGACAAGACGGTAACCTGGGATGGATCTTCAGACATAGGGAATGCCGAGGGCGAGGCTGTTTCCTTTCGGGTCAGTCTGAGGCAGGCGCGGCTTTTTGCGATGTGGTTCACGTGAACCCTTAGCCGTTCGTAAGCGTTCCTGACAGGGCACTTCCTTGAGGAGAAATCGCGCCTGTATCGGTGTGGGTATCAGCGTACTCCTCACTGTGGAGGCAACTTCCCGCAGCCTGATAGGGGTTGTCTCTTTCCACGGAGAGCGAGCATGGTCAGTAGGGGTATGAAGGGGACGAGTATGATCCAGAGGTTTGACCAGAGCGGGCGGAGTTGCTCTTTGAGCTGCTGCATCGGACTCCTTGTTCTCGGAGGGGGCCAGTCCTTTCTCCTCGTTTGTGATTCGGGCCAGTACATGATGGTTGCCATCACCAGAATCATGATGAGCAGGATCGAGAGAACCCCGAAGAAGAGCGGCGGCGGCCTCGAGACATCGAACCTCTCCTTGCGTTGCATCGTCCACTCCCCTTGGATTCCTTCCCCTACCTGTTCCATATAGATGTAACGTTCGATCTAGTGTGTTGTGACCGTGGGCCGGAATACATAAGTAATATATCGCATTGAGGCCGGTCAGGTCCGGGATGTCTAAACCGTCTTCAGCGGTGGTTGTGGAGAATCTGGTGAAGAGATACGAGGACGTCACCGCCCTCGATGATCTAAGCCTTCAGGTGCAGGAGGGGGAGCTCTACGGCATGCTGGGCCCCAACGGCGCGGGGAAGACGACCACAATCAATATCCTGGCGGGACTGACCAGACCCACAGCAGGATCGGCGAGGGTGGGGGGATACGATGTGGTCAAAGAGGCGAAGAGGGTCAGGGAGATCATCGGTGTCTGCCCCCAGGACACGGCAGTCTACGACTACCTGACGGGCAGGGAGAACGTGGAACTCTTCGGAAGCCTACACGGAATGCAGCCGAGCGAGATCAAATCCAAGGCCGAGGAGCTGCTTGCGGCCGTCGGCTTCGAGGAGGACGCTGACAGGAGGGTCGGCAAGTACAGCGGTGGGATGAGGCGCCGGATCAATCTGGTCATGGCGCTGGTCCACGACCCGAAGATCGTGTTTCTGGACGAGCCGACCGTGGCCATGGACCCACAATCAAGGCATGCGGTTTGGGACTTCCTCCTCGAACTCGGGAGAACGGAACGAACCGTGGTCCTGACGACCCACTATATGGAGGAGGCGGAGGCGCTGTGCGGAACGGTGGGGATTATCGACAACGGGAAGCTGATCGCGTCCGGGTCCCCCAGGGAACTGAAGGAGAAGCACGAGGCGAGAAATCTCGAGGAGGTCTTCCTTGACCTGACGGGAAGGAAGATTAGGGAGGCGGTCTAGATGAGCTGGCAGCGGACCGCGGCCATCGCCGGCAAGGAGCTGAAGCAACTCACCCGGGATTTCGGCACCCTGTTTCTACTGGTCCTCTTCCCGATGGTGCTTACCCTGGTATTCGGCCTCTCCTTCGGTGGGATGGGAGGCGGGGGGGAAGCGAAATACGAGATCGCCATCGTTAACCAGGACCCGGGCGCGGATGGCCGATGGGTCGATTACTTCCTTGCGAATCTCACCGGGACTGGCCTCTTCGAGATTGAGCTCTACGAGGATAACGAGTCAGCCCAGGTCGACCTCCAGCAGGGAAGAATCAAGGGGATAGTAGTGATACCCGATGGGTTCGGGGCCAGCTGTCAGTCCTACCAGCAGGCAACCCAGGACCCGTCCAGCTGGGTGAACGCGACCGTCCAGCTCTACCTCGACAGCGGTTCTATGGTTGCCAGCCAGACGATCCCTTCAGTGATGGACCAGGTGCTGGCTATAGTGCTCTTGGGCCGAACCCCGGCCCAGCCGGTGCTGCCCGTGAGCTTGGGAAGCCCCTCGCTGGTCGAGGGCGAGGAGTTCAGCACCTTCGACTACTTCGTCCCCGGCCTGTTCGCCTACGGGGCCATCTTCCTGATCATGACAGTAGGTCAGTCATTCACGGTCGAGAGGGAGCAGGGACTCCTGAGGAGAATCAGGACCACCCCGACCAGCCCATTCGAGTTGATGAGCGGGCACGCGATATCGAATATGGTAAAGGCCGTGATTCAGGTTGGGGTTATATTCGCCATGGCATTCCTGATAGGATACCGGCCAAACGGAGGGCCATCCGCCATCGCTATGGCTTTTGGCATAGTGGTCCTCTTCTCGCTCTGCTGCGTTGGGTTCGGGCTGATAACCGCCACGTTGGCGAAGTCATCGAACTCGGCCACCGGGATCTCCTTCCTATTCCTTCTGCCCCAGATGTTCCTCGGTACCTTCGTGGGATCTATACTGACCCCTACCATGCAGCAGGTGGCCAGGTTCGTTCCGGCATGGTACGTGACCGACAGCCTAACGACCCTGTTCATCAGGGGGGCCCCGGTTACCAGCAGTAGCGTGATGTTCGATGTGGCGGTTATACTTGCCTGGAGCGTGCTAACCTTCGCGGCGGGGATCGTCCTCTTCGAGAGGTACGGAAAGGACTGAACCGCGCTCCTCGCGACCCAGGAGGTCAAGGCTCGTCATTGCCAGAATGTAGCCTCCGCGGTGCCCGGCTCGCCCTCTATCTCCAGGACCACCACGGTGTCGATGGGGTCGGGGGACCGCTCCGGGAGTCCGGTTATGAACGCCCTATCTTCCTTCTGCTCGACGGGTAGCTCCTCGCCGGTCGCGAGCATCCTCGCGCTCAGGATGCGGTTCCCGATACCCGCCAGGGTCATACTGGTACCCGGCCAGCAGGTGACGTGAACGTATACGTTACTGTCCTTTGCGGTGACGTGGCCGACGTGTCTCTGGGGGAACGGCGCGGAACCGGCCCCGTATATCGATTCGCCGTTGACCTTCATCCATCGACCGATCTCCTTAAGGCGTTCCGCCTGGGGGGCCGGAATGGTACCGTCCGGTTTGGGCCCCACGTTGAGGAGGAAGTTGCCTCCTCCAGCCACGCACTTCACCAGGTTCCTCACAAGCTGCATCGGCGATTTCAGGTTGGGGTCGCCCGGATGGTATCCCCACCAGAGGTCGTCCATGGTCATGCACGTCTCCCAGGGCCTATCCTTGCCCTCGATCCTCTGTTCCGGGGTCTCCAGGTCCCCGGGTATTCCGGACCTGTTGTTGATGATGATGTCACTCTGTATGGAGCGGACCATCTGGTTCAGCTCTTCCGCCTTCCAGTCCTCGGCGCTGTGCGGCCATCCCCCGTCGTACCAGAGGATGTCTATCTTGCCGTAGTCGGTCATCAGCTCCCGGACCTGGTCGTGGACGTACTGGCGGAACTCGTTCCATTCGTCCGGGTCCTTCTCTGGCCCCCTCCAGTATGCGGGCCAGCGCCAGTCGAGCAGGGAGTAGTAGAAGCCTATGCGCATGCCGGAATCCCGGCAGGCATCGACATACTCGGCGACGAAGTCCCGGCCTGCGGCGGTCTTGACCGAGGTGAAGTCGGATACGTGGCTATCCCAGAGGCTGAAGCCGTCGTGGTGCCTTGTGGTGAGTACCATGTACTTCATCCCGGCATCCCCAGCCCTCGCGACCCAGTCCTCGGCATCGAATTTTCCGGGATCGAATCTGTCGGCGAGCTTGGCGTAATCGGCTTTGGGTATCCTCTCACAGTACATGATCCACTCGCCTCGAGCCGGAATCGAGTAGATACCCCAGTGGATGAACAGGCCGAATCTGGCGTCCATCCACCATCTCATCCTCTCTGGGATCTCGTTTTCGCTTTTCATCTGAATCCACTCTCGATGAGCCTGTGTTGAGAGCTCGGGACGGTTGAAAATGGGTCAATCACTTAAAGATTACGTGCGGATCTCAACCTGAATTACCGGGACCTGGTCGTGGCCGTCTCCCGGTACAGCCGCCTGCGGACCATCAGCTGATACAGCACGGATCCGCATATCATGCTGGTGGCGAGGACCGTGCTCCACTCTATCACGTAGACCCAGAGCAGCGCCTCGTCCTTGAGCTCGATCGCCCTGTTTGCCAGCTCCCTGTACCGGTCTCGCGCACGGGAGAAGCCCTCAAGGCTTTCCTGGTAGTCTCCCTCGTTGTAGCTCTGCTGGGCTTCCTGCTCAAGCGCCGCGATCTCGTCCATCGTATTCTCCAGCCTATCCGTGTTGGCGCCGAAACGCTGGACGAATTCGAATACCGAGTAGAGCGAGTCCCTCTCGTCCGACATGATCCTGTATTCCTCGCGGATGTTGTGCACCACGGAGATATCCTCGGGTAGCTCCCGTCCGACGGAGTGGAATATGATGTTGAGAACGATGTCGGGGGAGACGGGGTTCTCGGTCCGATCCCAGCCCGACAGGCCGCTTCTCACGCCCCACCAGTCACGGTCGTAATCCTGGGTAACTACCCACACCATCCCCTCCTCCCATGGCCAGGAGATCAGGAACGGCGGCCTATCCCGCCCCCCGGGATCCTGCGCCCCAACCATGGTGGCCCACGTTGTTGTCCCCGGCTTGGGATAGAGGGGTATGTGGCTGGTGCCCTTCGCCCCCTCGATCCCATAGGCCTCGAACATCGATAGCAGAGGCACATCGTTTCCGGTTACCCGGATTGACCAGGGACCGCTGTCCACTAGCAGGTTCTCGAGATCGCCTGATACCGAGAGGTCGTGGGGCGAGATCTCGGAGATGAAGGAGTTGACCCAGGAGTAGGTGTACGGCGCGTCGAAGGGAGGGGAGCAGATGGCGGCTATTCCCTCTTCAGTGGCGCGCCTGAAGAGATCTAGTGCCTTGGGCGGGAACACTGAGAAATCGGACTCCACGTGGAACAGAGCATCGAAATCCCTCATCGCCTCCCAGTTGCGCGGTGTGTACAGCCTGATGTACCGTTTGACGGCCTCTTGATCCCATAGCTGGTCATTGGTGGGGATCATGGAGTAGCTTACGGTGAAGTCTGTGTCGAACCAGTAGGGCAGTGGGGACTCGACCGGGGATACGTCCCCATTTAGAAGCAGGTTTGTGGAATGGATCGGCGCCAAGCTGAGCAAAGCGAGAATCACTGGAGTAAGGGTCCTCGCCCTCATGGTTCAGGTATCGGATCGTCCTAGAAAAATATCAGCCCTTCTCAGCCGCCTCTCGACCTGTGGATCTGTCCTACGATCCAGACAGCCGAGCTCATGGCGAACACGAGGATCCAGCCCGTTGTCCCTGGGTCAACCGTGTTCATAACCAGTGCTAGAGGACCGACATAGACCGCGGCAAAGAGGAGAGCCGAGCAGAGGGCTATGGATCCCCAGATATACCGATTCTTGGTGACCTCGTTCGCCAGGAACCCCGTGCCCGGGTCCCTCATGTTGAAAACGTGCCACAGCTGGGAGAAGGCAAGTGTCAGAAAGGAGATGGTAACCGCCTTCTCATCGCTCATCCCGAGCGTGGTCAGCGCCAGGAATAGGCCGACGAGGACAGAGATGGTTATGACAGATCCGAATAACGATATCTGGATCCAGCTCCTCCTGGGCAGGATCGGCTCCTCAGGGTCGCGGGGAGGCCGGGACATTATTGTGGGATCGCCCGGCCCCGTACCGAGCGCGAGAGCCGGGAAGATATCCGTAACCAGGTTCAGGAATAGGATCTGCAGGGGGAGAATCGGGAGCGGTGCGTTTGCCATCGAGGCGATGCCAACCACCATTATCTCGCTGATGTTACAGGAGAGCAGGAAGAAGACCACCTTCCGTATGTTGTCGAATATCACGCGTCCCTCCTCCACGGCGGCGACTATGGAGGAGAAGGCATCGTCCTTGAGCACCATGTCAGCTGCCTCGCGGGCCACCTGGGTGCCACGCTGCCCCATTGCCACGCCTATATCCGCCTCCTTCAGGGCCGGGGCGTCGTTCACGCCGTCCCCGGTCATGGCGACTATCGAGCCGTTGCGTTGATGGACCTCGATGAGGTCGAGCTTCTGCTTGGGTGTAACCCTGGCGAATATGTCGGTGTCCAGTATCGTGCGCATCTCCTCGTCGGAGGAGTCCTCGGGCCTCTTGATTCTGGATCCATCCAGAACCGGCTTGCTCTCATCCTTAAGCAGACCTATCTGCAGGGCGACGTTCTTCGCGGTTAGGGCCTGGTCCCCGGTGACAACCACGACCCTTATCCCCGCCTTCTCGCAGGAGCTTATGGAATCGGCGACGTCCTCACGGGGAGGGTCCTCAAGTCCGACCAGGCCAACGAAGGTCAGGTCGGAGTAGGGCTCGGACTCAGCGTCGTCGGTGGTCTTGATGGCCAGGGCGAGGACCCGGAGCCCCGACTGGGCCAGGTCGGTGTTTCTCCGCCTCAGTTCCTCGATATCTCCCTCTTCGAGGGGGCGGACCTTGCCATCATCCTCCATGTATGTTGTGCAGGATCCTATGACCTCCTCCGGGGCGCCCTTGACCGCGACCCGGATAGTGGAGTCGTCGCTGTGATAGGTAGCCATCATCTTGGTTTCGGAGTCGAAGGCCTCCTCGCGCTCACGGGGCGTTGAGGATCTCAGGCGGGAGGGGTCGATGCCCGCCTGCAACGCGATCTTGAGCAGGGCCACCTCCATCGGATCACCTAGCGTTTCGTTCCCTCCCTCCTCGACTGAGGCGTTGTTGCACAGGACCCCGACCTCCAGGGCGGTCCGGAGGGCCGGCTGCCGTTCAACGTAGGTCTTGATCTTCTCGTGATCCTGGAGGGCGGAGAACTCGTTCTGCCTGGAGGTGAAGTGGGTGACGGTCATCTCGTTCTCGGTAAGCGTACCCGTCTTGTCGGTGCATATCACCGTCGTGGCGCCGAGGGTCTCTACGGCCGAGAGCCGGTTGATCAGGGCGTTTCTCTTCGCCATCCTCATCATCCCCTTGGCCAGTGCGATGGTCGAGACTATGGGCAGTCCCTCGGGGACGGTGGCAACCGCGAGGGCGATGCCGGTTTCGATCATGAGGAATATCTCCCTGCCCGCGAAGACGCCAGCGATGGTCACGAATACCGCAACGATTATCGTGGCCCAGAGCAGTTTACGTCCCAGGGCCTCGAGACGTTTCTCGAGGGGGGTTACCTCCTCCTCAGCGGCCGCGACAAGGGAGGATATCTCGCCGAGCTCGGTTTCCATGCCGGTTGCGATGACCACGGCTTCGCCGCTACCCCTGCTGATGGCCGTTCCCTTGTACAGCATGTTGGACCTTTCCGCCAGCGGCGTATCTTCGGGTATCGTCTGCGGTTCCTTGGATACGGGGAGGGACTCCCCGGTGAGCGTTGACTCGTCCGCCTGGAGCCTCGACGAATCGAGAATGCGCATATCGGCGGAGATTATGTCGCCGGCCTCGAAGAGCACGATGTCGCCCGGGACCAGTTCCTCCGCGGGTATGGTCTTGACACCGCCCTCGCGACGAACCTTGGTGGTCACCGTTCCCAGGGAGCGGAGGGCTTCCATGGACCTGATGGCGCGAAGCTCGGTCACGAATCCTATGGAACCGTTTATGGCCAGGACGATGACTATTGCGAAACCCTCCAGGTATTCGGAGAAGAGAAAGGATAGAATCGCCGCGATCGCGAGCAGGCCCGCGATCAAGCTCTTGAACTGGCGAGCGAGCACGGTCCACCACTTCTCGCTTTCCGCCTCCTGAAGAATGTTGGACCCGTACTGAGATCGACGTTGCTGAATCTCGTTCTCTGTCATGCCCTGTTCCGCCGATACGGACAGTTCATCGAGAACGTGCCCGGCCTCCTGAGACCAGGGTTTGGGGAGCGATTGGGGTACGCGTTCGCCACCGGAGTTGGACACGCCGCCTCAATCGAAATCTCGTGTTTTAAATCTTCTGAAGAGCGAGTTCGTGGTGGTGATATCCCTAACTGACATTCCACCGGATATCCGGTAGGATGTATATAAGGCACCCTCTATTCATTTGGAGATCAGAATTGCATCACAACCACTCCGATCAGGATAGCGAACCAGGCGATGGGGGAGCTGAAGGGATGAATCACTCCGGACACGACCATGACGGGGGCAACCACCACGCCATGATGGTCGAGGACTTCCGGAGGAGATTCTGGGTTTCATTGGTCATCACCGTCCCGATCCTCGTCCTATCGCCCATGGTGCAGTCCTTCTTGGGATTGGATGGTCTGGTCGAGTTCCCGGGCGACCAGTACGTCCTACTCGTGCTCTCGACGGCAGTTTTCCTGTATGGCGGCTGGCCGTTCCTGAAGGGGATCGTGGACGAGCTCCGGGACAGGCAGCCGGGCATGATGACGCTTATCGCCGTGGCGATCACGGTTGCGTACTCCTACAGCGCGGCCGTTGTGCTGGGTTTGAGCGGGAGGTACTTCTTCTGGGAGCTTGCGACCCTGATCGACGTGATGCTGCTCGGGCACTGGATAGAGATGAAGTCGGTGATGAGCGCCTCCAGGGCGCTCGAGGAGCTGGTCAAGATGATGCCGTCCACCGCCCACAGGATCAAGGAGGATGGTTCAACCGAGGACGTGGCCGTGGAACAACTCCAGAAAGGGGACAGGGTGATCGTCAAGCCGGGGGAGAAGTTCCCGACCGACGGGACGGTCGTCGACGGGCAGACGACGGTCAATGAGTCGATGCTCACCGGCGAGTCGACGCCGGTGGAGAAGGGGAGCGGGGACGAGGTGATAGGCGGCTCGGTCAACAACGAGGGGTCTGTCAAGGTAGAGATAGAGAAGACGGGGGACCAGACCTTTCTCTCCCAGGTGATCGAGATGGTGAGGGAGGCCTCCGAGAGCAAGTCCAAGGCCCAGGATCTGGCGAACAGGGCGGCCTTCATCCTGACCGTGGTTGCGCTCTCGGTGGGTTTCGCGACCCTTCTGGCCTGGTTCACGGCCGGCCGGGACTTCGTGTTCGCCCTCGAGAGGTCGGTTACGGTCATGGTGATAACCTGCCCCCACGCCCTGGGATTGGCGGTCCCGCTTGTGATAGCAACGATAACCGCGATAGGGGCGGGGAATGGCCTGCTTATCCGGAACAGGACCCCGTTCGAGAGGGCGAGGGGGCTTGGTGCCGTTGTCTTCGACAAGACGGGGACCCTGACCGAGGGACGGTTCGGGGTGGAGGAGATCGAATCCTACGGAGGAGAGGACGAGGAGTCGGTGCTTGCGCTTGCAGCATCGGTCGAAAGCCGCTCTGAACATCCAATCGGGCGAGCCATAGTCGAAGAGGCCAGGAACAGGGAATTGTCGATAGACGAGCCGGAGGACTTCGAGGCTATAAGGGGGAAGGGGGCAAGGGCAATGGTGGATGACTCCCAGGTATTTGTGGTGAGCGAGAGTTATCTCAATGAGAAGGCGGTCGACGCTCCCGGCGATCTCCCAAGCGGGGGCAGGACCGTGGCGTATGTCCTTCGCGACGACGATCTGATCGGGGCGATCGCGCTGGCGGACGTGGTCAGGGGCGAGTCCAGAGAGGCTGTACGGACACTCAAGAGGATGGGAATATCATGCATCATGCTGACCGGAGATAACGAGGAGGTGGCGAATACTGTAGCCAAGGAGCTCGACATAGACGAGTACTTCGCCGAGGTTCTGCCCGACCAGAAGTCGGAGAGGATAGCCGAGATACAGTCACGTGGAATAAGGGTGGCCATGACGGGCGATGGCGTAAACGATGCCCCCGCTCTAGCCAAGGCGGACCTGGGAATAGCGATCGGCGCAGGGACCGACGTGGCGATCGAGACCGCGGACGTTGTCCTGGTCAGGAACGATCCCCGGGATGTGGTTAGGGTTATACAGCTATCGAAGACCTCCTACAGGAAGACCCTGGAGAACCTTGTGTGGGCGACCGGATATAACGTCGTCGCCATCCCTCTCGCGGCAGGGGTGCTTGCTTCGGCGGGCATCGTGCTCAGCCCCGCGGTGGGGGCAGTGCTGATGTCGATCAGCACCGTCATAGTTGCGATCAACGCCAAGCTCATCAAGGGACCAGAGGATTCCGAGTCGGGCTAGATGGGTTTGGACAGGAGGCTAGAAGTAGTTGAAAATATACAACGATGTGACCGAAGTCATCGGCAACACACCACTCATCAGGCTGAATAGGGTCTCGTCGGAGTCGGGGGCGGAGGTGGTGGGTAAGCTGGAGTCGATGAATCCTCTGGATTCGGTCAAGGATCGCCCCGCCCTTAGCATGGTCGAGAGAGCCGAGAGGGAGGGCCAGCTCGAACCCGGCAAACGAGTCGCGGAACCGACGAGCGGCAACACGGGTATAGGTCTTGCCTTCGTCTGTGCCGCAAAGGGCTACGGGGTGACACTGGTCATGCCCGATACCGTGTCGGTGGAGAGGCGGAAGATACTCCTGGCACTGGGAGCGGAGGTGATCCTGACCCCCGGGGATGATGGAATGAGGGGATCGATAGAGAGGGTCGAGGCCCTGCTATCCGAGAACGAGGACTACGTATTTCTCAACCAGTTCGAGAATCCAGCCAACCCCGATGTCCACAGCGTGACAACTGCCGAGGAGATATGGAGGGACACGGAGGGAACGGTAGACATCGTGGTCGCCGGGGTGGGGACCGGGGGAACGATCACCGGGATATCGAGATCATTGAAGACCAAGAGGAGCGACCTGCGTACTGTGGCAGTGGAGCCGGCCGAATCACCGGTGTTATCCGGCGGTGAACCAGGGTCCCACAGTATACCGGGGATAGGTCCAGGATTCATACCCGGGATTCTGAGGATGGATCTTATCGATGAGGTATTCAGGGTGAGCTCCGAGGAGGCTAAGGGGATGACCCGCAGGCTGGCCCGAGAGGAGGGCCTTCTCTGCGGCATATCCTCGGGGGCGGCCGTGCACGCCGCGGTCCGGGTAGGCGCCAGGCCCGAAAATGACGGCAAACTGATAATCGTCATACTTCCCGATACGGGACAGAGGTACCTCAGCACCGACGTATTCGAGGTAACCGGGGCGAGCTGATGTACGAAGAACCAGACGATCCGGTGGTTGAGGCCTGGAAGTCTTGGGAGCGCGACCTTCCCGAGGCTCTGGAAGAGATAATGGGCAGCTACGAAAAGGAGGGGGGCATCAACCTCAGGGAACGGAAGAACCTACCGTCTCGAACCGAGATATCAGAGCTGCTGGATGGGCTGTTGAGCGTCCTCTTCCCGGGATACCTCGGGCTGCAGGGGATATCCAGGTCGGATGCCAAGTACGTTGTCGGCGATTCGATCCACTCCATCTACGACCTTCTGGAGAACCTGATCGAGCGGTGTCTGAAGCACGAGTGCAAGCTGAAGGAGAGGTGCAGGTACGACTACTGCGCAGCCAGGGCCCACAGCCTGACCGCCGGGCTGATCAAGAGGATACCTGAGATCAGGGGATATCTGAAGGACGATATCGAGGCCGCCTATGACGGGGATCCGGCTGCCAAGAGCCTTGAGGAGGTTATCCTGGCATATCCGGCTATCATCGCGATCTCCACCTACAGGCTGGCCCACCGGTTCTATGTGGAGGAGGTGCCCTTCCTTCCCCGGGTGATGTCCGAGAGGGCCCATAGCCTGACGGGGATAGACATCCACCCTGGCGCGGAGATCGGGAGGAGGTTCTTCATAGACCACGGCACCGGCACCGTGATCGGGGAGACCGCGGTTATCGGGGACAACGTGAAGCTCTACCAGGGGGTTACCCTCGGGGCACTGAGCTTCCCAAAGGACGAGAGGGGGAGGATTATCAAGGGGGGCAAGAGGCACCCCACGATCGAGGACAACGTGATCATATATTCTGGTGCAACGATCCTCGGTGGCGAGACGGTTATCGGCCACGATTCCGTTGTCGGCGGAAACTGCTGGGTCGTGGATTCGGTCCCCGCCAACACTCAGGTCATGATGAGAGCGCCCAATCAGGATTACAGAAGTACCGACTAGGTGAATCTCAGGATACTAGCCGAGAGCCTCGCGATTCACTAGGTTAGGGGGGGTTTCGCCCTTCATCGCCGCCAGTATGTTGCGCGCAGCCATCTCCGACATCTTGGCCCTGGTCTCTATGGATGCGCTGCCGATGTGAGGGGTGAGAACGATGTTGGTCAAGTCGAGCAATTCTGGGTTGACCTTCGGTTCATCCTCGAACACGTCCAGGCCGGCCGCGGCTATGCCACCGGCTCCAAGAGCCTCCGACAGAGCCGCTTCATCCACCACCGGTCCCCGCGAGGTATTGATCAGGATGGCCGAGGGCTTCATCGCCTCCAGCTGAGGCTTCGCTATGAGGTGATGGGTCCGCTCTGTGAGCGGCGTGTGAAGGCTTATGAAGTCGGCGGACGCGATCAGGGAATCGAGATCCACGTACTCGGCCCCCAGTTCCTCCTCGACCCCCTCCGGCGCGCGCTCGATGTCGTGGTAGATCACCCTCATGTTGAAACCGCTTGCCCTAAGGGCGAGGGTCCTTCCGATCCTGCCGAACCCGATTATGCCCAGCGTCTTCCCGTTCACGTCATAGCCGAGGAGGAGCTTGGGTTCCCAGCGTTTGAAGCTGCCAGATCTCACGAAGCCATCGGCCTCCACGACCCTTCTCGCACAGCTCATGAGAAGCGCCCAAGCCATATCCGCCGTCGTGTCCGAGAGAATCCCGGGGGTGTTGGTGACCATGATCCCCAGACGGGAGGCGGCGGTGACATCGATGTTGTCGTATCCGACCGCGTAGTTGGCGACTATCCGGAGATCGGTTGCGGCCTCCAGCACCTCGCTGTCGATACTGTCGGTCAGCAGACACAGAAGCCCCCGGTAGTTAGATATATCCTCTATTAGCTCATCCTTGCTGACGGGCTCCTCGCTTTCCCTGATGTACACCTCCCCACACCCCTCTTCGAGCATTTGAAGCCCGGATTCCGGTATCTTACGGGTAACGTACACTTTGAAATCGTCCATCTTGACGCCCTGGATCTGCCTGGATTTCATGGGATATATCACTTTTGCAGTTTCCTGCCATTTCGTTCCATGGACTCAGCGGTAATCCCGGCTTCAGAACCACAATGCTTTTCAATCTACAGCGAAGCATAGGCGCACTCTAGGATGAGTATATGTACTCGGTAACAATGCCTGAGGAGAAGGTCCCGTGGCTGCTCGACAGGTTGAAGGAAATGGGTTCGGTCTTCGGCCCTATATCGAATGGCCCGGAGTATTCATTCGGTCCCGTTGACCGTGTGGAGGATCTTTGCCTCGACTACACCACCACGATCCTCCCGCCGAAGAAGTTCTTCTTTGCGCCCCGGGAGACAATCTTCAACTTCGAAGATGGGGAGATATCGAAGATCTCCGATATGATACCTGAGGAGAGCAAGGTGCTGTTTGGGATTCACCCCTGCGACCTCTCGGCCCTGGAGTTTCTGGACAGGGTGTTCCTTGGTTTCCGGAGCGATCCGAGATACCTGCGGAGGCGTAACAACTTCTTTATCATAGCCCTGACCTGCAGGTCCGTCTCTGAACACTGCTTCTGTCAATCCATGGGCACTGGGCCTGGGGCCTCAGGTGGATTCGATATCCTTATGACCCACATCGGAAGGAGGTATCTGCTTGAGTCCGGGAGTCGCGACGGCGAGGACCTGCTGCGATCCCTTGACCTTACCGATGCCTCGGAAGAGGACTTCGAGGCCAAGAGGGCGTTGATCGAGCGCCTCAAGGGAGAGTTCAAGAGATCCGTGGACATGGATGGGATGCCGGAGCTCTGCATGCAGTCGCAGACCCATCCGGTCTGGGAGAAGAACGGGGAGATATGTCTGGCATGCGGACAGTGCGGGATGGTATGTCCCACGTGCTTCTGTTTCGATATTAAAGACAGGGTCGACTCTTCCCTGAGGAGGGGTGAGAGATATCGGGAGTGGGATGTCTGCCTTCTGAAGGAGTTCTCTCAGGTTGCGATGGGTGGGAACTTCCGTCCTGAGAGAAGCGCCCGGCTAAGGCAGTTCATATGCCACAACCTGAGCTACGGCTCATACCAGTATAGCCTAACGAAATGTATCGGATGCGGCAGGTGCATAAAGGTGTGCCCGGTTGACATAGATATCACGGAGATAGCTCGGGAGCTCAGAGAGACCCAGCCCAGGTTGGTGGTCTCTTGAAGGACCCGTATCAGAGGCACCCGGCCGAGGTGCTGGACATAAAGTCGGAGACGCCCAACACGAACACCTATACCCTCGCCTTCACGAATGATGAGCTGCAGAGTAACTTCAGCTTCATACCGGGTCAGTTCATCGTCATCTCCTTCCCCGGAATCGGAGAGGCCATGTTCTCCATAGCCTCCAGCGCCTCCACCAGGGAGAGCTTCGACACGACCATCAGAAAGGTCGGTAGGGTGACAACGAAGATCCACGAGCTCGAGGTCGGGGACCAGGTCTGGGTGGCAGGTCCGTACGGCAAGGGTTGGCCTATGAAGAGCCTTGAGGGCAAGGACGTGCTGATCATAACCGGTGGCATAGGGCTGCCCTCTCCCCGTCCGGTCATAATCCACATCGAGGAGCATCGTGAAGATTTCGGTTTCCTCGAGATACTCTACGGGACCAGAACCCCCGAGGAGAGCATATTCGAGTGGGAGTACGAGAAGTGGCACAAGATGGACAGAACCAGGTTGATGCTAACGGTGGACCGTGTTCCCGAGGGGGAGGAGTGGCAACACAGGGTGGGCGTCGTCACCACCCTCTTCGAGGATATGGTCACCGGGCCCCGAAACGCTGGCGTTCTCATCTGCGGCCCGGAGGTCATGATGCACTTCGCGGTCCAGGACCTGATGCGGAGGGGGTTCCACGGCGATCAGCTCTACCTTTCGCTTGAGCGAAGGATGAGGTGCGGGATAGCTCAGTGCGGCCACTGCCAGCTGGGGCCCTACTTCGTGTGCAAGGATGGCCCCGTGTTTAAGTACTCCGACATAAGGGGCATACCGGACTGCGGGATATGAGGTGATATCATGGATAACGAGAAACCGACTATGGCGGTCTACAAGTTCACCGGGTGCGCGGGGTGCCAGATGGAATTGCTGAGGCTGGAGGATGAGCTGCTCGATATCGTGGAGAAGGTGAATATCACCTATTTCATGATGGCTCAGACCTCCGAGGATCTAGGTCCGTACGACGTTTGCTTCGTGGAGGGATCGGTTTCCACACCCAGGGAACTGGAGGAGCTCAAGATCCTGAGAAGAAGCTCAAGGGTGCTTGTGGCATTCGGGGATTGTGCTATCACCGGGTGCATACCCTCGATCAGGAACTACATGCCCCAGAGGGAGGTGGAGGAGTGCGTGTACGAGGACCCCTCGCCGATAAGTTCGTTCAGGCTCAAGGGCCTTCAGGAGTATGTTCCGGTGGACGTCGTACTGCCGGGATGCCCTCCCAAGAAGGATCTGATATTCGAGACCATCACCTCTGCGCTTCAGGGTATCATGCCGGATCTGAGGCGACACCCTGTGTGCGTTGAGTGCAAGCTCAGGGAGAACGTCTGTCTGCTGACGAGCCTGGATAAGCCCTGCATGGGTCCGGTGACGAGGGCCGGGTGTGGTGCGATCTGCCCTACCTATGGCCGGGTGTGTGAGGGCTGTTACGGGCCGATGAGTGACCCGAATCCGGAGGAGCTGGCAAGGGTGTTCAGGGAGTGCGGTCTTTCCGGAGCCGACGTCATACGCAAGTTCAGGAAGTACGCGGGGGACACTCCCGAGTTCAGGGAGGAGGCGAAGATATGACCTCGAGTCAGAAGGTTGAGGTTTGCTACGTTTCCCGTGTCGAGGGTCAGGGAGCCATCAATGTCGAGGTGGGGACAGATGGCGAGGTGAAGAGGTCCGAGTTCGCCATATTCGAGCCCATGAGGTTCTTCGAGGCGCTGCTCCGGGGCAGGAAGTTCTCGGAGGTTCACGAGATCAGCTCAAGGATATGCGGGATATGCCCCATCACCCACCAGATAACCGCCCTCAGGGCGGTGGAGAACGCGTATGGCCTTGAGGTAAGCGAGCAGACACGGGATCTGAGGCGCCTGATGGCGTTGAGCGGATGGATACAGAGCCATTCACTGAGCGTGTTCTTCCTGACGGCACCCGACTACATGGGCTATGATGGGGTGGTGTCGATGGCTGCCGACCACCGAGCTGTAGCTGAGATGTCTCTGAGGCTGAAGAAACTGGGGAACGATATTGGCGAGGTTGTCGGCGGGAGGGCCATACACCCGATATCCATGGTTGTGGGGGGATTCACCAAGGTGCCTTCCAGGGCCGATCTGCAACCATTCGAGAGGAGATTGGAGGAAGCTCTGGAGGATATGGAATCTGCAGCGGAGCTGTTGGCGGGGTTCGATTACCCGCGGATAGGCGAGGCTAGCGAGCTGGTGGCGATCAGCAACCCCGACGAGTACGCGATCAACGAGGGGCGGATGGTGTCCACTGAGGGACTGGACGTGGCTGAGGAGGACTACCGAACGCAGATAATCGAGGAACAGGTCAACCACTCCAACGCCAAGCAATCGAAGGTCAAGGGCAGGGACGTGTTCATGGTCGGCCCCTTGGCCCGGGTGGTGCTGAACGGGGAGAAGCTCTCCGGACGCGCGAGGAAGTTGAGATCAGAGATCGGTTTCGATGGTGATTCTAGAGATCCTTTCATGAACATCAAGGCCAGGGCTGTCGAGATCTCTCACGCGTTGGAGGAGAGCCTGGACATAATCGGGAAGCTGAGGGTCGATGTTGCGGAACAGCCGGCAAGGCCCCACGTCGGTGTTCCCTGTCAGGGAGCCGCCTTGACCGAGGCTCCGCGGGGGCTGCTCTACCACGCCTACGGTTTCGACAAGACGGGCGTGGTCACCGGCAGCGATATCGTCCCGCCCACGGCCCACAACTCCGCCCACGTTGAGGTATCTCTGAGGCGGCTAGCCGGGCAGGGAGTGACTGACGGAGAGGACCTTAGACACAGGTGCGAGATGCTGGTGAGGGCCTACGATCCCTGTATCTCATGTTCCGTCCACTCTATCTATGGAGGGTCTTGAGTTGAAAGGAGGTTACAGCTGGACCGAACTTGTCGAGATATCGATAGGCATCGAGAAGAAGGGCGAACGCTTCTACCGGGCTGCCGCGGATGATTTCGACCAGGGGGATATCCGGGAGGTCCTGGGAGGTCTATCGGAGGATGAGAGGAGGCACGCCGAGGTGTTTCGTGGCCTACTTCCCGAGAGGGAGGAGACAAGGGGGATCGGGATCGACGAGGCGATGCCATACATCGAGGCACTGGTGAGTTCCGGTGTTGGCTCCTACCTTGAAACCGACGATCTGAGGGCGGATGGGGGCGAGACCCTAGAGCAGGTGCTGGATTTTGCACTGGGTTTCGAGAAGGAGACCATACTCTTCTATCATTCGTTGAGGGATCTGGTCGTGGGGGAAGCCGAGTCCGCACTCGACGGCATACTCGCCGAGGAGAGGAAACACATCGAGAGAATCAATGCCCTGCGTTCGAGGCTGGGCGATTGAAAGAGGTCTGAGCTCACCCGAGGAGTTCCTCAGCCACGATCCTCAGAAGACGGAGGCGATTTCTTCTGGTTTCGGGATCGGGGGAGTAAGGCACGCCGGTCTCCATGATAACCGGCTTGCGATAGCCGACCTCGGTCAGCGCGGCAGTGGCCTCGGCCCATGGGATATTGCCCATGAGCGGCAGCATGTGCTGGTCAGATCGGCCTTCGTTGTCGTGGATGTGGGTAGCGATCAGATCGCGCCCTAGTTCCCGGATTGCGTCCCCCAGCCCGAAGAGGGGTCTCTGCAGATTCGCGTGTCCAAAGTCGAGACAGACACCGAGGCTATCGGGGGATTCGGACACGATATCCTTCAACTCCGACATCGTACACCCAACCCTTGAAGGCACCACCATGTTTCGCCCCCGGCTCGAGGGCACGAGGAGGTCCCTGGGGTCGAACTCGTTCTCTATCGCCACCTTCACGCCGGTGTCGAGGGAGACCTTGGCTATCTCCCCGAACGAATCCTTCACTAGGGCCATGGTTGCTTCGAAGTCCTCGTGATACTCGCAGGCGTGTTCCACCATTACCGGTACATCGAGGCGGGATGCGTGTTCCAGCCATTTACAGGATAGCTCGATGCTCCATCGCCTCGTCCCAGCATCAGGGCTACCCAGATCGAAGCCACGGGTAAGGCTCGGGCCGTGCATCTGGACAGGGGTCAACCCTAGGGACTCCGCCCGGTCGACGATTTCAGCGAGCGAGTGATCGCCGTTGTTGACGATGGCTGACACGTGGCTGTAGCTGTACTCCAAGAACCTGAAGCCGGCGCGGGCGATCTCCTCCAGGGCCACGACCGCGTCGATCGAACCTCCTCCAGGCGTAACCAGTCCGTATTCCATGCTCGACGGGGGATCCCGGTTCAAGAAAAATGATAGCCCGTCCTAGGCAACCAGGTCGAATACCTCCCCCTCCAATAGTGAGAGAACCGGAGATGCATCGGGGCGAATCGTCACGGAACAGCGGCCAAGGTGACCCTCACCCGCGGGGGTCAACGAGATCGACCATACCCCACCGGCCCTCGATCCCGGATCGACCACGATCTCGGCCCGCCTCTTCCTGAGGTTCGTCTCCGCCCGATCCACCTCGCTTCCGCCGGGTCCATAGAGGGTTATTCGAGCCGTTTCCCGACCTGAACCACGAACGCGAACCATGAATCCTCCATCCTTAGGGACCTTGAAGAAGAGCGGTCCAACGGGTCCAAAGGTACTCAATCCGCGTCCGGCGTAGAGCCCGAGGGGGGAGTTGGACCCTGTAACCCGGTAAACCTGTTCCTCCGCCTCGATCACGAGGGGATACACTCCGTCCGCCTTCGGCGAGAATTCGACGGTACCGGAAACGCCCATTTCGCCCCTGTCGAGCATCTCGTAGGCTGGATCCCTCAGGATCCACCGGATCGGATGCTGGTGGGACCCTTCCGCCTCGATACCGAGCTGGACTTGGAGCCCGGCCCGAGCCCCTACCAGTATCGTGTTGCCGCCGGTCATCGTGGCTGCTGGATAGGTCCTCATCTCGGGTTCCCGATCGGGGGCGAGGACCCTGGGCCTCTTCGTACCGTCATCACTGAGCGCGAGGCCCCATCTCGAGAACGTCTCCCGAGGGCCCCTCCAGGCTTCGAGTTCCCCGTTCACGATAGCGGTGTTTGCGACACGGAACCATCTGAAGTAGTCGGGGTGTTCACCGTGATACTTGGGGCCCTCGTAGAAGACCCAGTAACCGTCGCTCGCATCCGCTATTCCGATGGCGTTCTTGCCACAGAACTCTGGATCGGCGCCGATGACCACAGGATCGATCCCGGAGATATAGGTGAACGGGATCTTGGCGTCCGTGGGGATCTTCCTTCTTTCCCTGAGCTTCTTACGGTTGGCCTCGATCGCCCTCTCCTGGGTCATGAATCTTGATGGTCTGCCATATGTGGCGGCATCTGCGAGTATCAGCGGTGCCCGCTCCGTTGACCACTCCTCGTAGCAGGCCTCGGTCATGAACATCGTCCCAGGCGCCGGGTATATACAGAACCTGAACTCTGGATTGTGCTCGTCGACGGAGCTTCTCAGTTCCCTGCACCTATCACTCCAGAAACCGATCTGAAAATCGGCGAAATCCTCATGCAGGCCGTTGGATTCAAGCCACTCCCCACGTCTGTGAGCGGGAAGGTCGGGGATCTCCCGGTCTATCGCCCCGGAGAATCTCTCGAGAATCGCATCATCGTAGGAGAGGCTATAGCAGTTCCCTTGATGTCGTGGTTTTCCCGCCGCGTAGTTCTCGAAGTCGAGGAACACGCCTATTAGGTTGGGCATTTCCGCGCTGATCTTCGCGTGTTGGACTATGTGTCCCTTCATCCAGGACCAGAAACGGTCCGAGTTTGGGCTCCAGAGATCCTGTTCGAGGCCGCTTTCCCACACCAGTCTCCGGCCCTCGGCCTCCTCTCCCTTCGGCGCCGTTAGGGTGCCCGCCATCCACGGCATGGCCATCATCTCTCTCGCCTCGCACCACTCGGCCACCAGCCCTATCTGGTCGTACTGATCGTGGCCCTTTCTGGGACTGTAGAGGTTGAAACCGGCGTCGGCGGTCTCCTCTATCATCCACTCCTTGGTCACCCAGCCTTCCTCGGGTTGCATGACCTTGTCCACCAGAATTCTGAGCTTCTCCGCATTGTTGGGCATAGATCCATCCTCGGGGGTAGGATAGGACTCATCGAAGTTAAAGTATTGGTGGTTGTGTGTTAGCGAAATCGCCGTTGCTATTGATACGGAGATGGACTGGTGACCGCGAGCGGGACAGAAATCTTTAACAAATCGCCGGCCACCTTGTGGCCGGGATGAGCTTCGATAGAGGGCTGTCCGCGGTTCACCTGGAGGAAACGGATATCATCCCTTGGGTGGAGTGGTTCTGGCCCATGTCCAGGGAGGCGTATCTGAATCTGACCGGAGTCGATCCGGTGGAAGATACCGCGGAGGCCTGTCTGGCGGTCATAGAGACCCTCGATCTCGACCTCATGTGGGGTGGAATCCGATACAGATCCAACGTGGCCGATCTGCCGGGCAGCGATGTCAGATCCGCAGCGGGTTCGGACCTGAAGTCCACGGCCGAGGACGGCACGAGGATAGAGCCCTGGGGAGTCTTCGCTACCAGGTGGTGCTGGGATGGCGCTCACCTCGGGGAGGGAAAGAGAAGCTCGACTAAGGACCTGCTGGAGTACGACCCGGATGATCGTGAGCCACGGACCGCCTCCGAGATAGCGTCGGACCTCAGGCGCCAGCATCTGAGGAACCAGAGTGATATCGGCAAACGGTGTTTGGTGGCGGAGGCACACTATACAACGCTGTTTCACTGGTTTCTTGGGCTCTTCGGATGGAGAGCAACGATCTCGGCCGCCCTGAGATTTCCCCTGGAGTTCGAGAGGCAGCTTGAGAGCTTCGCCCAGCTTTCCAGGAAGTACGTGGAAGCCTACGCTCAGGTTCCGGACCTGGAGGTCTTCATATCCCACGACGATATCTGCATGAGCAATGGGCCGATATTCAGCCCCAATTGGTACAGGAAGTACATCTTTCCCCGTTACAGCTGGATCTGGGAACCGCTCAAGGAGAGGGGCATACCCATCATATTCTGCTCCGACGGGCAGGTAACTCCGATAATCGACGACGTCTTCAAGGCCGGCGCGGACGGATTCATATTCGAGCCGTATGTGGATCTGGAGTGGCTGGCGAAGCGGTGGGGAGGGAGGAAGATACTCATAGGCAACGCGGATACACGGGTGCTCACCGGCGGGACCCCGGACGATTCCCGCAGGGAGGCCGAGCGCTGTGCGAGGATTGCGGGCGACCTGCCGGGATACTTCCTGAATGCGGGAGGGCAGCTCCCCCACACCATACCTTGGAGGAACCTGAAGGCCTACCTCGACGCCTGCCAGTCCTTGAGGAAGAGACGGGGATAGGCTCTGAGAACCAGGAACAGCTTTATTGCGAATCCATGGTGGTTGCCAAGATGGAGAAGGATCGTTACGCGATAGCTCGATGGCTGTTCGCGGGCCTGATCGCTATCTCGATGCCCGGGTTCCTGGTCGGGTTCGCAGCTCAGGTGATCTCGTTCGTGGGATTCACCGGGACCGGGCCGATCCCCGACCTGAGCTCCACCATCAACGACCTTATCGCGTTCTCGCAGCAGGCCGGATTCACCCTGGTAGTGGGAGCCAGCCTCGGTGTGGTCCTCTCACTCAAGGGCGAGGAGATCCCGGGGCTGGGCACGGCGGCGTGGTACGTTCGTCTAGTTGGCCACGAGCTGGTGCACGCGATCTTCGCCAAGGTATGCGGCTATGAGATACGGGAATTCAAGCTGACCCGGGATGGAGGATACGTCGCCTACTATAAGCGAAACGCGCGCGGCAACTTCCTCATCGATCTCTCCCCCTACCTTTTCCCCATAATTCCCATAATTCTGCTCGTAGCGGCGTATCTGGTCTCCGGGGTTGCGCGCTCCATCGTGATCCTGCTGCTGGGGATCTCCCTGGGATCGCACATCGCGGGGACCGCCGACGAGGCCCTGGAGCAGTACGACGTCAGGCAGGCCGGGGTATTCTTCTCGATAACCCTGATCATGGCCTGCAACATCGCGCTGCTGATGTTGGTGATGATCGTGGTGGCGCCTGGCCGGGTCTCGATAGCGGACTTCCTCAGGACGAGCGTGGATTTCGATATCTGGTATCTGAGCGCGCTGGCAAGGTCGATCGGCGAGCTCATCTGACTACTTGAAGATCGTACTTGCTTGAGCCGAGACCTGCTCTTTCTCCGGCATCTATCTGTCCCTGCGGGTCCAGTCCGTGTATGCCCTTGAACTTGCCTTCCCCTTCCCCGAGGCCCTTCTCCGATGCCACGGAGTCCGGCAACCCTGGGGCGCCGGTTATCATATCCAGGGAGGCCTTCTCTAGGGACACGATGTCCGTCGAGGCCATGATGCCGGAATCCTGGATTATCGGATTGTCCGAGAACGGGGCGCAGTCGCACTCCGGGCCAACGCCCATCAGGAAGTTGACGAAGAGGACCTTTCCCTCGTCGAAGGTCGAGAGGACCCCCTTGACCCCGTCGACTATGGCCTGAAGGAAGTTCTCCCTCATCGGCGATGGGCGTTTCAGACCCTCGTGGGTGCACTCCCTCACGCAGCGCATGCACCTCTCGCACTTGTCTAGGTCTATCACTATCCTCTCGTCCACGAGGCTTATTGCCCCGTAGTTGCACGCCTCGACGCAATCCCCGCAGGCTATGCACTTCTCCGAGTACCATATGGGGGGTTCGGCATTGACCGCTCGGTGGATCTTTCCCTTCGAGCTCCTGGCGGTGCAGCCCATAGCTATGTTCTTGAATGAACCCGCGTAGGATGCGTTTCCGTGCCCCGTCACGTGTGTCAGCACGATCATCGAGGGGGAGTGATAGAACCCGGATGCGACATTGACCTTCTCGACGATCTCCCCTCCGGTGGGGACCTCCTTGTAGTCCTCCCCCTTGAATCCGTCCATTATCATCACCGGACAGCCGAGGGTGGAGTGGTTGTAGCCCCGCTGGTTCGCTATCTCCAGGTAGTTCACCGCATCAGGCCTGCAGGTCTCGGCTATGAACGGCCTGCCCCCGAGGCTCTTGACCGCATCAACCACCTGTCGTACGAACTCGGGACGTATGGTCCTGAAGCCGCCGCTCGAACCCAGATGCATCTTGATCGCAACCAGGTCGCCGGAAGAGAATACCCCCGATAGCCCCGCGTCCTGCAGGAGGTCGGGGATCTTGTACAGCAGGCTGCGTTCTCCCTCTGCTCGGCTTGCCCTGGAGGATGCGTAGGATACTTTCGTCATCTCAGATCGATTCGAACCTGAAATGACTGTTAATAAGTTGGATCATGTCGGGGGGAAAACCTGAGTTCTGTCAAAGTGATGGCTTGTTCCCGTTGGTTTCAGAAGGAAATCGTGGTGTGATGATTCGGGCGTTCATCCAGGCTGGATGCGGGTCGCTTCTATGTCTCTGTAAAGCGATCGGCGTATCATCAGGGCCCAGACGAGCATACTCCCAAGTATCAACGCCGCGGTTGTTGCACACCACTCCGTTATGTGTACCCATAGAAGCGCCGTATCCCTCTCCTTTAAGGACGCTTCTATCAATGAGTGCTGCTCCGCCTTGATCTCTGACATAATCTCCAGACACTCATCGAAGCTGGACTCCATATAGGCATCGTCGGCATGGCCCTTCTCCACAGCTAGCTCATCCAGCCTCTGGTAGAGTCTGTCAACCCTTCCCCCGAACGTCTCTATGAACGAGAAGAGGGATAGCACCATGGAGTTCATCTGCTTGTACTCGGAGAAACCGGACAGCAGCTTGTGGTAAAGCAGCGGATCGCCGGGGAGCTCCTTCCCAGCGGTCCTGTACACCAGATAGATCATGGCCTGTTGGTAGTAATCCCAATCCCTAACCCAGGGCTCGACCCCACCAGGGGATTTGCTCGCGAAGCAGAGAACGGCCCCCTCGCCGATCTTCCAGTGGGTCATCAAAGGATACGCCTTCGGGTGCTTGATCGTTGCCCACAACTGGCTGCCCTGTTTCGGACTCTCGGTGTGTAAGTTGGCTAGGGGAGGGGCTCTCTCCCAGGGAAGTGCCTCCATCAATGGCTCATCGTGCATCTCTATGATGACCCGGAAACTCCCGCTCGTATCGTATGGCTCAGTGGGGTTGACTGGCAAGATTTCGGCCAGCGTCGTCCCCCTCCAATCGATGGTGTCTTTGCCAAAGTGGACTATGCTCCCCAGCCAAAGGAGATCACAACCACCGTCCGTAACCGAGTCCGAGAGCCACAATATCCATCGGGCTTTGAAAACTTCCTGATCCATATCGCTCGTGAGGACAAGATCGTAGTTCTCGACCAGTAGGTCGTACGTACGCGGCATGTATATCCTCATATTGCGAATTACGACGTTAAGGCCACTGTAGGTTGGTCTCGAGGGTACTAGTGTCGTGTCTATGGCCGGGTCTGTCCTTATGACCACAAAACTGTTAAAGCCACCATATTGATCGATAACGTCCCCGAGGCAGATCGTCCTTACTGTTCCCCCTGGCCCGATCTTCGCCGGGATCGAAGGAGCGAGGAACAGTACGATCAGCACAATCAGCGGTGTTAGTTTCGTCGCGATGGTCAATCGGGTGTCACTTCCGTTCTTCGGCTTAAATAGATTGTTCAGAGCGTTGTGCGGGTTGTCTTAGTGCTGATTCCGCAAATCTTCATGACTACGTATCCACACTACTTTGTCTTGTGGGGTCGGAGATTACCCGAAATATATCGCCACGGTCCTGGGCCACTGGAAATTCTGACCTGGGGTATTGGGATACGTTTTTCAGGTTGTCTGATACTGCGCTCTTTGAGGGAATGGCGTATGTCAAAAGATGGGAGTGATATGAAACTCGGTGTGATACACTACAACTTCCCCGGATATTCGATGGAGGACTTCCTATCCTATTCGGAGGAAACCGGATTCGGCCACGTGGAGCTCCAGATCGGCGATGTGTGGGACGAAGAGCGTCCACTGGCGGAGGCTGAGGAAGCTGCACGCTCCCTGAGGGAGGATCTGGACCGGCATGGGCTTGGCGTCTCGGCCCTCGCCGCAAGGAATGACTTCGTTCAGCTGGAAAGGGACGCGATCCACCATGAGGCGGAGAGAATGAAGAGTGTCTGTGGCCTGGCGGATATCCTGGGTACCGAGGTTATCAGGACCGAGGGGGGCAGGCCGAAGGATTCGGTTCCCGAGGAGAGGTGGGTCGAGGCGGTGTCGGGGTGCCTGAAGGCATGCGTTCCCTTCATCGAGGAGAATGGCTTCTACCTGGCCGTCGACAACCACGGATTAGTCACCAACGACGGGGAGAGACAGGTCGAGATATTCGAGGAGGTTGGCTCCGATCATGTCGGGGCGAACATGGACATCATGAACTACAGGTGGTTCGGCCATCCGCTTGACACCGTATATCGTTTCTACGAACTGATCGCCCCCTACACCTTCCACGTCCACATGAAGGACGGGTACGGGTCCCGAAAGGACTACGTCTGCACGCCGCTAGGTGAGGGCGAGCTGGACGTGGAAAGGGCTATCTCCGAGCTCAAGAGGGCCGGCTACGACGGGGTGTGGTGCGTGGAATTCGAGGGCAGGGAGGACCCTGCCGTAGGATACCGTAAAGGTCTTCTCTACCTGAAGGAGCACCTCTGAAAACGGTTCAGCCCTCTTCGGCGAGCATCTCCTCGATTCTCTGCCTGACCTCCTCGGCGGCGGCGAGCTCCTCCCCGTATCTTATGAAGTCGCCGGTCAGCCTGTACTCCTCCGCCCTGTCGAGGTGATCGAAGTACTCGGCCACAAGCTCGGGGAGCGTCTCCCCGGACGGGGGAGAGGGCGGTTCGGTACCGGAGAGTACCATTGAAACCGCGTCCCAGAGGTTGTCCGCCATCACGACGTTATTCTGATGGACCGCTATGACCTTCTTCAGCTCCGGTATCTCCGATTGCTCGGCCGAGAGGTAGAGGGGCTCGATATACAGAACGGAGCCCTGGACGGGAAGTACCAGCGTGTTTCCACGAATCACCCTCGAACCGCCGGTGCTCCAGAGCGATATACTCTTGGAGATTTCCTCGTCCTGATCGATGACCGCCTCGATCTGCATCGGCCCCGGGACTAGAATACCCTTCGGGAAGCGGAAGATCCTTATCTGACCGTAGTTTTCGGGGTCCTGCATCGCACTGATCCACGCGATCATGTTCTGCTTGCCTTTGGGGGTGAATGGTTGTATCAGCGCGAACTCAGTCTCCTGACCCGAATCCAGGGCGAGGAGGATGTTATACGGCTCTACCCGGCTGCTCGCGCTCTGATACTGTTCGGTGGCCGGGGTCCAGACGTCCTCCTTGTTGTAGAAGGTCTTGTAGTTTGTCATGTGATAAGTCGAGTAAGCGGACATCTCTATCTCGAACAGGTCCTCAGGATACCTCAGGTGCCTTCTGAACTCCTGCGGCATCTCATCGCCGTCGATCAGGATGTCGGGGAAGATCTTGGAGAACGTCTGTACGATGGGGTCCGTTTCGTCTATCATGTACAGCCACATCTCGCCGGTATACGCATCGGTGATGATCTTGACGCTGTCGCGAACGTAGTTGACCCTCTCGCCCTGTATTCGGCTGTACTCGGAGTAGGGATAGCGATCTGTGTAGGTGATTCCGCTTGACATCCAGTAGATTCGGCCGTTCTCCACGAAGGGGTACGGGTCACTGTCCACTATGAGGAAGGGTGCAACTAGCCTGATCCGCTCCAGTATCTGCCTCCTGATCATCAGCCTTGAGTCCCCCGAGATGTACCCCGAGAAGAGCATCTTGGTGCTGCCGGTATGCACCGCGGCTATGGTCTTTCTAAGGGCGTTCTTGAGCTGGATTCCGCTATCACCTTCGTACCGATAAGGCATGTTTGTGTCCCCGCTCGGGTAGTCGAACTCGTCAATTCCATCCGCGCTGACGACGATGTAGTCGCTCGTAAGCTCGCCGAAGTAGATCCGGGGCTGCTCTATCTGGATCTCCGGCCATTCACTGCTGGGCGGTATATCCCTGACCACCATGCTGGGTAACCCGCCCTCGTCGACGGTGTTCACCGGGGCGATGACGACGCCGAAACCGTGGGTGTACTGGAGGTGCTCGTTGGCCCAGGTCCTCGCAGCGGGCTGGAGCTTGCTTGTCATCATCTCCCTGGCCCCGATCATGACCTCGGTCTTCTCCCCCGATATGCTGTAGCGGTCCACGTCGGGATCGATGAACTGGTAGTAGGACCTGATCTCCTGCTTCTGCTGGAACACGGCGGCGGTGGGCTTGTAGTCGAGAATCCGGGCGTTCTTGATGGTGGGAGAGTTGAGCGCGGAGTCCACGGTGAGGTTGGCATAGGTTGGATCGTATTCCATGCTATCGACGTCGTCCAGCGAGTAACCGGTCAGCGTGTGTTCGATGTGTCTGTTGATGAACTCCTCCTGTATCCCGGGCTCATTCGGGGTGACGCTGACGGAATCGATTATGGGGAAGATCACAACCTGGAAGAGGAGGAGAAGGCCAACCACCAGGCCGGCCCCCTGAACCCAACGGACGGCTATCGCCCCGCTTCTCCAGTTCTGCCGTCTCAACCTGCCGGTGAAGAAGAAGACGGCGAACCCGGAGATGATCAGGAGCACACTGGCGGCGAGGTAGAATGGGAGGCGATAGGTGACGTCCATGAACTCGGCGCCGACCGGTATCGCGCTCGCTGCATTGGAGGCCCTGAGAAGGCCGTATCTGGCGATATATAGCCGAATGCCCGCCAGGATGAATATCGCGGCTGCGCAGATCCGGAGGTGAATGGCGCGTTCGAATACCTCGATATTAGGGTACCGCGCATAGGTGAGGACGGCCAGGGGAAGGCCCACAAGCACGCAGATGAAGGCGACGGCAATGAGGGCCCCAATGAGAGTGGTGAGGAAGGGAAACGTGAATACGTGGAAGGACAGGTCAAGACCGAAGATAGGGTCGGTGGTTCCAAATGGAACCTTGTTGAAGAAGGCGAGTACGGTGAGCCAGTTGCGACTGACGACGAAGCCGAACCCCAGGGAGACGAGCAGTCCGATCAACAGTATGGGCAGCTTTCCTATCTGCGGTATCTGAGAAGCCACCGGGGATGCGGGATACTTGCTGGCGGCCTGCCGCCCCTGCCGGAAGGATAGTGTGGCGACCAGGTATATGGCTGCGAATGACCCGGCGGTGGCAACGCCGAAGAGGGCCCACCTCGCCCAGATCCTGGTGAAGAAGACGCTCATGAAACCGACGTCCTGATACCACCAGTAGTCCATGAGGACACTCGGCATCACAACCAGGAGGACGACGATGGCTGCGAGGAGGACTATGAGCGCGACAACGGGGGCCACGGGTAGAGGGGATAGCGGGACGGTGTCTCGAGGTCTCATGTTTCGCACCTAACAGCCGGCCTTGTGGCTATTTTCTGATAAAGGTTGCCTCACGGGAGCTTGCGAGGTGATGAAGTGCATTTGAGGTCGTGGATACGATCGACATTTATCTGCGGACCGTTTACTGGCACCCACATATGGCAAACGTGATCCTAGTCACGGGCGAGATTGGGTCAGGCAAGACGACGAGTTGCCTCTACGTGTTGGGGGAGGCCAGGCGGAACGGCCTGAAGGTATCCGGGATACTGTCGAGAAGGGTGTTTGGCGGGGATGATCTTGTGGGATACGATGGTTTCGACTGCAGCACAGGGGAGACCTTCCCGTTGGCCAGGAAACGCGGAACGAGGCAGAGCGACGGATGGTTCCCCCTGAGGAACTCGAAATACGCCTTCAATCGCAGGGGTTTCGAGCGTGCCAACGAGCTGCTGCGAAGGGCGGCTGTGGAGGATAGCGACATAGTGATCGTCGACGAAGTGGGGAAAGTCGAGATGGAGCGGGAGGGGCTGTACCACGGCCTGGAAGTCCTGAGGAGTGAGCTAGACCCGACATCCACCATACTGGTGGTCTGCAGGAAGGACGCGGTTCCGTGGACCCTGGACTTCCTGGAGGGGTCGGGTTGCTCGATCTGCAGATGGACGCCGGGCAAGGGCGAGGAGCTGTGGTGTCTGGTGGAGGAGGGGCCCGACTAGGTCCTTCAGCTACCCCTCTACGCCTGCTGGGATAGAAGCACATTAGTACGGAGATGGATTCAGCCCGGCGCATGGAACTGGCGATGAAGGGAGGGGAGCCCGTTGCCCCCGATGGATTGGATGCCGAGTGGCCAGTCTTTGACGATTCGGACAAGAGATCAGTTCTTTCCGCCCTGGAGAGCGGCTCCTGGTGCTCATTGGAGCATGGACCCGATTCGATGAACGGCAAATTCGAGAAGGCCTTCTCCGACTACCTGGGTTCGACATACGGTATAACAGTTGACAACGGCACAGATGCCCTGGCGCTGGCGCTGATCGCCGCCGGGGTGGAGGCGGGAGACGAGGTAATCGTTCCCGCGGTTACCTTCGTGGCAACCGCGACGGCGGTGGTCCAGGTCAACGGCCGACCCGTTTTCTGCGATATAGATCCGGAGACATATCAGATCGACCCCAAAGAGGTCGAGAAGCTCATAAACGATGAGACCAAGGCGGTGGTCCCGGTCCACTACGGGGGGTATCCGGCCGATATGGATGAGCTGATGGAGATCGGGGATGAAAACGATATCATGATCATCGAGGACGCAGCCGAGGCCCACGGCTCCGAGTGGAGAGGGCAGAGGGTTGGGTCCATAGGGGACCTGGGCACATTCAGTTTCCAGCAGGGAAAGCCGCTCGCATGTGGGGAGGGGGGCTTCATCGCCACCGACGACAAGGACCTGGCAACCAAGTGCGTTTCGTACGCCAACTTCGGGAGAATAGCCGGGGAACCGGTGTACCAACACCACTGGATGGGATCGAACATGAGGATGACGGAGTTTCAGGCCGCTCTGCTGCTCTCCCAGTTCGAGCGACTGCCGGAGCAGACCGAGGCCCGACACGCGAACGGTGAGTACCTCGCCTCTGAGCTGGAGAGGATCGATGGGATCAGCGCACTGAAACGCGATCCGCGGATAACGAAGAGGGGTTACTACTTCTACCTGATGAGGTACGACGCCTCGGGTTTCGGGGGGGTTCCGAGGGATCTCTTCATCGAGGCCCTGAAGGCAGAGGGTATTCGGGCCGGCATGGCCCACAACCAGCCCATCTACCGGAATCCATTGTTCCGAGACATGGCCTTTGGCAGTCGAGGGTGTCCGATCCTCTGCCCTCATCACCGGGAACCGGTTGACTACTCGAAGGTACACTGCCCGGTTGCGGAGAGGATATACAATGAGGAGGTCATCGCCATGGGCAAGGATTTCCTCATGAAACGGAGCAACGTGGACCTGGTGTTAGAGGCGATAAGGAAGATCAGGGACAACTCGCACGAACTGGAGTGAGGGGCGTCATTAACGCCTGAGCTCATCTACCGGAGGGGGATCTCGTGCTCCTCGAGCTTCCTATCCCCGTCATCGGGTTCGTGGAGGGCGAGTATTGGCAGAATTGAAACCGTCACTATTATACCGCTGAGGATGAAAGGAAGGCTTATCGATATCGGTGAGGCCCAACCAGCTATCAGGGGGCCGAATATCCATCCCAGAAATCCCAGGGCCCTCACCTTGGACACATCCCTTCCCCGGGTTCGCTGGCGGGCGAACCGCTGTATCAGGCTTGCCTGCACCGGCATCCATATTGCCGCGCCCAGCAGATCATGGGTCAGCCAGACTCCGGCAGAGGCGTACAGATTCGGAAGTAACCCGCTTGCGGTGAGGGATAGCCCCTCGTATACGATGGCTACGATATAGGTCTTCTTCCAGGAGAACCTGACCGCCATTCCCGAGATCAAGAGGGGCAATGCTATGGAAAGACGGTGAAGACCGAGTATAACTGAAACCTGACCGACGGTGGCGCCGAACTTCTTCGAGAAGAACAGGGGCATGATGAAGTTGTGGCTCGTGCTGAGCCCTACCGCAAATATGAAGCTCGAGATAGCTATGAGCGCTAGGTTCCTCGGAAGGTCGGGCGAGAAGGTCTCCCTCATCCCCAACGAGGGAGTTTCGACCCCCTTCTCGGCCCTATCCTCTACGAACCCCGGAAGGAATACCGCTATCGCGGCGGCCAAGAGGCAGGCGCAGAGGAAGAAGGAGTTGGTGAATCCGAGGATGACCAGAAGGGCGCCTGCCGAGAATTGGCCCCCGGCCTCGGACAGGTACTCGATCCCGCGGGATTTCGCATAAAGATCTGCAAATCTTGCCGGGGCGAACTCGTATATCAGGGTTCCGTGGATGGCTTGCCTGAATCTCAGGGACGCCTCCCTCAGGGTCTTTGAGACGATGAGAAACGGCACCGAGTTCAATACCGGGAGCATGGCCGAGGATATGGCGCCCAGCCCCATGCCGAGTGAGTAGAAGTACTTGCGGCCCCAGAGGTCGGATGCCCCGGCGATGTAGACGCTGGATACCGCGATCACGAGCGATGCTATGGAGAAAGTAATGCCCATCGTGGCGAAGCCAATCCCGAGCTCATCGAGGTAGTAAGGGAAGATGAGATCGTAGATCCCGCCGGAGGCGCCGAAGAAGATCGAGGCAACCACGATAACCGTGAAATTCCTGGCCGCTTTTTCCATCCGCGGTTTCGCTGTACAGATGCTTAAACCTGTATCTGCGTGAACGGGTTAGGATTAAATACCGGTGTGGGGAGTTATCATCTGCTTGAAACACAACGGACCGTTTTTCATCTGGCTACTTCTGGCCCTGCTCGCATTGAACATCGCCGTTCAGGCGAGAGAGGCGAAGCGCGACCCGGAGTCCGGCAAGATCAGGATACTGTATTTCGGCGACGCGTTCGCCGGGCCGAGCCCCTATCCGGTGTTTTCAAATGATCCCCTGACGAGGGTGCTTCCGGTACGCGCTTCCGGATTCCACGATTCGCCGTCGGTGATCAAACGACATATGAGGATGTATATGCCGAGAACGGCTCAGAGGCTCTTCACCGGATACGATATGATCATCCTCAGCGACGCGAATATTCAGTCCTTTCGCAGCGACTACTTCGCCTGGTTTCGGGATTCGGTTCTGGAGGAGGGCCTCGGTCTGGTGATGATCGGGGGCCTCGAGACCTTTGGAGCTCATCCGAATTTCCCGGGTTCCTGGGGTGACACCGTGGTGGCGCCCGTGCTGCCTGTGATCTGTCTGCCCGAGGAGTGGGAGGACAGGGACGGGGTGATCTCCAACATCGACGGGGAGAACGTCTTCATGAGCTCGTTGCCCTTCGAGGAGATCGGACGCCACGGCGTCTTTCACGGCTGCAACATAGTGGGAGAGAGGGAAGGGGTGACGCCTCTGGCGTACTACGAAGTGTACAAACTGGGTTCAGGCACGGTCAGGCATCCGTTGTTCTGCTTCTGGGATGTCGGAGAGGGCGCCTCCTACACCATGATGGCCGACTGGACTCCCGCGGGGGGAAAGGATTTCCTGAGATGGGGGCACTACGGGGACTACGCCCTGAACCTGGCGATATACGTTTGCGGAGGAAACGTCCCGCAGGATATCGTGCTGGTGTACAGGACCCGCGGGCTGATGGAGGAATACCGGAGCAGAAGGGGAACCCTCGAGGAGATCATAGAGTTTGTTTCGAAGTTCGGGGCAAGGATGGCTCCTGCTGAGAGGATATTGGGGGAGGCGGAGGAGATCAGGGACGATGCCGACAGCCACTACCTGGACGGCGAAATGGAGAGGGCGTCGGTGGGTCTATCACAGGCGCTGGCGAAACTCGCAGAGGCCACCGAAAGGGCGTACGAGCTTCGCGACGAGGCGCTTCTGTGGGTCTATGTGTCCGAATGGCTTGCGGTGGCATCGACGGGCCTTGTTTGCGGTTATGCGCTCTGGACTCTGATGATAAGGAAGGGGGCTTACAGGGTTGTGGGCCACACCAGGTTGATCGAGCGATGAGGGGTGGAACCGCGCGAGCCGCACGCCGATAGGGTTGGCGGAAAGAAACTTTTTAGGTTTCGACGCCAAATGTGATGTATCCGAAACTGCCTGGAAGTGAAGGATTGCCGGCAACAGACAAGGAGAGGGGTTCAACTTTGGACGAGATCATAAAGGAGAAGGAGGATGAGCTGGAGAGCCTGAGGCATCTCAAGATGAAGCGTACCGAAATACAGTTCTTCAGGGGCATAGCCAGCATCTCGACATCGGTGGCGACGAAGCTGGAGAAGGGAGAGCCGCTGGGGACCACCGAGAAGATCTTTCGCGAGAGACTCCACGGTGGGCTCACCCTGCGCGAGATCCTGGAGCTGCTTTTCGACAAGCTCGTGAGGCGGAGGAAGGCGGTCATATTCACCCCGAAGTCACCGGACTAGCCGGGGACATTTAAGAACTGAAGGGCTCGCTTGCCAATCGGAGTTGGCTAGGCTTGGCGTTATCTTGTGCCGTGATAGGATACGGCCCTGCTTTCAACATGGGAAAGGCGCACTGTGGATGGATAGCCGAGACGGATGAACTCGAGCTCTTCGCTGTGTGCGACATCGACAAGAAGAGGACCAAACAGGCGAAGAGGGATTTCCCGGGCATAGAGACATTCAACTCGGCGGATGAACTTGTGGAGGAGGATTTCGATCTCGCCACGGTCGTGACCCCTCACAACACCCACGCGCCCCTGGCGGTGATGGTGCTGGAGGCCGGCAAGAACTGCGTAGTCGAGAAACCGATGTGCATCACCGTGGCCGAGGCCGATCAGATGATCTCCGCAGCGAAGGAGTCCGGCGTCGTGCTCTCCGTCTTCCACAACCGGAGATGGGACGGCGATTTCCTCACCCTCAAGGATATCCTCAAGAAGGGCCTCCTGGGCGAGGTCTTTCAGGTGGAGGCCTTTGCCGGTGGGTACGGCCACCCCGGCAAGTGGTGGAGGTCGGAAAAGAAGGTATCCGGCGGGGCGATGTACGACTGGGGTGCCCACTTCCTGGACTGGGTACTGAACCTCTATCCCGCCGACACGATCGACGGGGTTGCGGGATTCTGCCACGATCTGGTCTGGAAGGACGTCAGCAACGAGGACGACGTCAGGGCGATAATGCACTTCCGTTCCGGACTGGTCGCGGACTTCCAGCTCTCCTCCATAGCGAGGGTAGGGAAACCCAAGTGGAGGATACTCGGCACCAAGGGCGCGCTGGTCACCGCGGGCAAGTCGTTCCACGTGACCACCGAGATCAAGGGCCTCAAGGCTGATCTTGAGGTGCCTTTCGGAGAGTCCGATTGGCCCGGGTTCTACGACAACATCGTCGGTCATCTCCTCCGGGGAGAGGAGCTAGCGGTCAAGCCCGAGGAGGCGCGCCGCGTCATAGAGGTCATGGAGGCCGCCGAGAAATCTTGGAAGAGCGGGAAGATGGAGAAGCTGATCCACGAGTGATCCTGGTTATTCAGGCGTCCCGCTCCAGTATCCTTCTGGCAAGCTTCCTGCAGGTCTCCTCCAGCTCCGGCTTGGAAGGATCGGGCTCGAGCTCCAGGTATCTGCGGAGCTCTTCCCTTATCGCATCGGCCTTCTCGCGTTCCCTCTCCTCGTCCAGTGGCTTGGTTGCCTGTAGCTTCTCCTCGCCCTCCATGAAGCCCTCGGCGAAGTACCAGTCCTTGTACCACCTGCACCCGCCGACATACATCAGATAGCCGATCGGCGTTGCCGCTGGGGGAATCCCAAATAGGAGGCCCTGCGCCGTCATCCTGTGTTGCCTGTACTTCACCATGATGTGGCTTCCGGCCGGGATCGTGCTGCACAGTGAGATGAAAAGGGCCTCTTCCTCCTCCAGCGTGAGGGCTATCTCTTCCCCGTCCCTCGTGAAACTATTACTGTAGCTGAACTCGATCCACGGGCGGTAGTACCTGCCCATCCCCCGGAAGTAGAGGCCGGATGCCGCCGGCTGCTCCATGATCACCCCGTCTTCCCCGCGTAGGTAGAGATCGAACCGGTTCTCGCCCTTCGCCCTTCCCTTCGATAACTCACCGAGGTGGATCGAGAATCTTCCGATCTTCTCCCTGTGTAAGTTGGATAGTGGATGTTCTTCGGACATCGGATCTCCGTGTCAGTGGAACCGGGATATCTTGAAAAGCTTAACACCGATGCCCGGGCCTGCCATCTTCGGTCGTCGCTCGCCGATCATTCACTGAGACTCTATCATCTCGGGATATGTCTCCTCAATGGCCTCCCTGTATTGCATGACGACGGATTCCGGCACTGGGACCAGGGGTTTGCCCGGTATGCCGCAGTCGAGGACGCCGAAGGCATTGGTGTAGGCCTTGAATCTGGGTATCGCCCCGTATTCACTGCCGAAGTCGAGTCCGTCTAGGAAGGTCCACACGTCCTTGAGCTTGTGCTGCATCTTCATCGCGTGGTCCCACTTGCCGTCCTTGCATTTCTGGTAGACGTCGATGATGAATTCGGGGAACATGGAGGCGGACATCGAGAATATGCCCTTGGCACCGAGCTTCATGGTCGGGACGAAGTAGTCCAGCTCGGTTGCGGTCATGGGCACGAGGTCGGTGTAGCGCATTATATCGAGTTGGAGCTTGATGGTCATGATCTCCTTGCTGCCGCACATCGAGGGTATATTGGCGAGTTCCTTGAATATCTCGACGGTGTGGAGCTGGGCGGTGTGGGGATTGTTGTAGATGATAAGGCCGATCTCGGGGCAGGCCTCTGAGAGGTCTCTCCAGAATCCGATCAGTTCATTGTCGCGGATGTTCACGTAGTAGGGGCTGACATTCATAACCGCATCGGCGCCGCTGTCCTGAGCATATCTGGTCTTCTTTATCGCCTCCTCGGTGTTTACCCCTGAGCATCCGGGGACCGCGAGCGTCTTGCCCGACACCTCATCGACTAGGACGTCGATCAGTCTCTTATGGTCCTCCCAAGTGATAGTATGGAACTCTCCCACGCTTCCGGTGGTGACTATCGCATCGACGCCCGCCTGGCACAGGGCACTGACGTTTCTCCTCATTCGGTCTTCATCGAATCTCCTGTTCTCGTCGAGCGGGGCCGGGGCTATCACGTACACGCCCTCCATGGTCTCTCGAGTTAGCAAATCATCACCGAGTTTGGTCAGGTAAGGCAACTGAAAAATAGAATGTTGTACGGGGGGGTTTCCTTTCAGGGAAGGAGTCGCGTGGTGGGGTTCCTCGGCCACCTGTGGGACCGGCTGAATGATTCCGCGTAGTCGGCGCCACACTGGAGACCCCTGAATTTGGCGACGGTGCTTACAAAGTCGATTATGTCAATTCCGTCGTGATTCCTGAGCCAGTCCACTTGACTGGAATGACAGCTCAGCATCTGGATCTTGGTTTCGATGGAGCTTGAGATATCGACGTATTCCTCCGGCTTGAAATCGACCCCCGCCAGCGTATCCATGTAGATGATCGGCGTCACCTTGTCATGGTGGGGATGATCGGTCTTTGTGTGTGGAAGGGTGGCGATAAAGCTCGCGTCGAAAGCCAGTCTAGAGGTTACGGTGTGGTCCGGCATGTAGTCATTCGGATGATGGGTTACTATCAGATCGGGCCTGGTGCTCCTTATCAGATCCACGAACTTCATCGTGGCCTCCCTCGTTACCCTGAGCTCGAGATCGTCGATTCCGAGTCCTATGGATTTTGCACCGATGATACTCGCTGATCTCTCCGCCTCTCTGCCCCTGATGTCAGCCAGCTCCTCCTGCGGTATCTCGAAGTGTCCCTTATCGCCCCTACACGAGTGGGCCATGAAGACCTCGTCCCCCCGCTCCACGAAACGAGCAAGGGTCCCTGCGCACAGGATCTCCAAATCGTCGGGATGTGCCCCCAGAGCAAGGACCTTCAACCGCGATCACCACGCTGCAGACCAGGGTCAGTCCGCACCGTCGCTGACCACCACCAGCTTGAGGCCGATGACAAGGCAGACGACGATTCCCACGGCCCAAACTACGGCCAGTCTCATCAGTCTTCGCCTCTCGATCCTCTTGCGAAGGTTCTCGGCCTCCTCGGCGAGTTCCGCCCTCCTGCTTACCTCCTCCTCCAGCGCCTCGTCCGCGATTCCGCTGAGTCGTTGGTACCTTGGGCTGTTTTCTATCGCCCACGCCAGCGAATTGAGAAATAGCTCCCTGAACTCCGGCCTTTCTACGACGTATCCGTAGTAGTTGCCCCTGTCCTGGTTCTCTTGGACCGTGAGGCCCGGGAAGGCCACGGAAGACCCGCCGGAGGGCGATTCGTAGGCCACGACCAAAGGCGCGTTGTTCTCGCCCTCGTAAAGGATATGCCTGGTCCCATCGGTGGGAATAGCGACGTACTTCCCACCGGGATTCGCGGAGTAGAAGGCCAAGTAACCCTCTAGATAGAGCTGGGAGGGTAGACCCCCGTTGATCTCGTCGATCACTTCCTTCTTCAGGTACTCGAATACCTTCCTGTCGTCGATTGTCAGGGTCCGGAGGGATCTGTTCCCGGTTATCGAGAATACGGTCTCATCCATCCCGGGCGCGTACCGGGTTGTGCAGACATCCCCCATACCTATGATCGCTCCACCGTCCATGAAGAACGCCACGGTCATGTTGGAGATATCCTCCAGTGAGGCCTGTACCCTGGTTATTGGGCAGAGTATCGCCGCCTGTACCCGGGGGAAGTTGACCACGGTTTCGTACACCTCCCGCTCCTCGACGATCTGTATGTCAGCGTCGAACCTGTCATCGCTCCGGATGAGGTCAGCCAGTTCCTCCCCCCACTGGGGGGTGAAACCGGAGTAGATCAAGATCAGGGGTGATTGCCCCTGACCAAGGGCGACGCCGAGGGCCAGTAGCGCTATCACCGAGGCGGTTACGATGGCCGCCGCCCGCTTCAAAGGCTCCACCCCCCCTGTTCAAACGGTATCAGGTTCATCTCGTTGACCTCCAGTCTGCCGTTGGCGTACACCCTGACGTGCTGGATTACGTACTGCCGGTACTTGGTCTGGATGATTCGGTGGGGCAGGGTGCTCAGAGTGGATTCAACGTTCATCTGTATCAGGATCTGATCGTCAGCCTCGGTGCTGGTAAAGGCTATGGACCCAGCCGCCGGCGCGTCCGGTATGGGGTTCACGTTGGTCGTGATATCCGTGCGTTCCTCGTACGTGGTCTCGTTCTGGTTGTGGTGGATCGACAGGTACTTCAGGTTCTGTTCCCTGCGGTAGAAGAAGTCTGGAACCCCGGAGAAGTAGAGCGTTTCTCCGCCCTCGTCCCTTAGCACGCCGTAGACGAGGGAGATCTGACCCAGGATCGAGCGGTTCAGAAACAGGCCCAGTGTCCTGGAGAAATCGTAGATGACTCCCGAGAACTCTCGTTTATGGGTCTGGTTGCCGGCAACGGCGGAGACATTCAGGACATCGAAGGGTATAGTCACGTTTCCGAGGTTCTCCCTTATCGCCTTGATGTCCTTCCTCGCCTCCATTATGGTAATGGGATCGCTGGCATTTGGCGAGAAATCGGCGTCGGCGAACTCCGGCTCAGGTGTCATGAAGAGGGTGAGGTACCTGACCTCGAGTTCCTCAAAGGCCTCCTTGCAGATCAGACCGAGGCTGAATACCATGGTCTCGCCGCGTGCCTGGGTGCTCTTGAATTCTGACGGATGGTCATTCCGCGCGAGGTACACGGGGCTGCCGGGATCCTCTCTCCTGATGGATAGAACCAGCAGGGAGGACAGTATGAGTATGATGATCAGGATACCGACCAAGCCGCCTTTCGAGGTATTGAGTCTCAAGGTATCACTCCAGACAGATGGGTAAGGGGCTTAGTCAGGTGGCTAGTTCATCGTATAAATCCTTTTCCAACGCATCAAGCGTCAGGCAGGGAACCCGTCCGATCCATTCTTTCCACCGACAGAGTCAGGCCGTCCTCGATCCCCGTGACCAGAATCTCTTCCCCCTTGGAGATAGGCTCCGAGAGCGCTTTGGCCCTCCAGATCTCGCCTCTGACCCTCACCCGCCCCACAGGTGAGATATCCTTGATGGCGACCCCCTCCAGACCGATCATGGCTTGGGCGCCCAACCTGCGCTCGCTGTACGCCACGCTGTAGATCAACTTCATCTGGATCGGATAGGATATCACCACGACCGCGAGGGCGGCGAGTACGAGAATAAGGAATACGTCGTTCGAGAGCTCAAATTCCACCTTCGCCACCGCGAGCACCCCCAGGGCGATCAGGAAGTAGATGACCCTCAGTACCGCCATCCTGGACTTGGAGAACTCCATCTGTAGCTCTTCAGGACTCTCTTCCTGGCTCACCTTTCCTCCTCCTGATGAAGAGAAGTAGGCCCAGGACCCCGAGAAGGGCCAGGGCAAGTGCCGCGAATCTCAGCATCACCGGCGCCCAGTCGAGGCCTATGATTTCCTTGGCCATGGAGATCATCTCTTCGCACTTCTCCTCCTTGTATCCCGCCTCGATCGAGGCCTCGAAGGACTGCCGAGCGGATCGGGCCAGGGTCTGGTTCGCCTCCATCAGCCCCTTGGACAGGGACCTCAACCCCATGACGTAGTCGCCGGGCGAGAAGGTGCACTCGTATGCGCGTTTGGCGGAATCCCATGCCCGGCTGTATTCCGCCGATTTCAGGTGATAGAAGCTCGAGTCCTCGAAGGCCGATTGGGCATCATCGTACTCCTCTGAGAAGTAGGCCATCAGGCCCAGGTCACGGTAGAGCCTCGCAGCTTGAGTCCAGTTCCCGGCCTCGACGCTCGATAAACACTTCGATTCAAGAACCTCGAGGCTGTGCTCGTTCTCCAGGAGGGTATTCAGATCCTCGAGCATGAATCTCATATCCGTCTCATCCGTGATGGTGCGGATCTCGTTCAAGTTGGCGATGGCTTGCTGCCTATGCTCCTCCATGCCTGTCTCTCGCCATTCAAGGGCCGCCGACAGCAGCTCATGGAATTTCCTATTTGAGCTGTGCAGATCGTGGCTCAGCTCCTCGAACTCCGAGAGGCAGGACCTGGACCGCTCGAGGTCCGATGCCATTAGCGACGTAATCCCGCAGAAGAGCTGATTCACCGCGTAACCCCCGAAATCGAAGACCGAGAGGTCATCCATCGATATCTCGAGATATATCGAGGCCGCCGTCCGGTAGTTCTGGGCGAATGTGGCGAGGATCGAGGTCGTCCCCCGCAGGTAGGGGAGGTTGAGGGTCTCGACTATCCGCCTGGCAAGGTAGTAACTATCCGACATTCGATAGGCCTTGACCAAGCCCTTGGTCAGCGATGGATAGGAGGCTAGGGAAGTGGGCGAGCTCTGAAGATAGCTGCTCACTATCTGCACCAGCTCGTCTGAGGCTTCCCCATAGGTCTCCTTTGCGGCATCCCTTAGGCCCATCCTGTACCGGGCGTCGGCTATCGAAACCAGTAGCAGACCCCTGCTCTCCGGATTCTGCTCCACAAGATCCTCGAGTACCATGATCAGGGAGTTGTAGGCCTCGCTGGCAGGATCCACTGAGCCAGCCATGCGGTAGTCGTCCGCCGCTCTTCGCAGATAGCTGGCCGCGGTTGAGAGGTTTCCCGCGACGGCCTGCGCGCTCCCGATCTCACTGTAGATATCTGCCGCCCTTTCGTATGGCTGGGCGTAACCATCGCCCGATAGCCTGAGTAGAAACCCGGCCTCCTCGTACTGCCTCGCCGCGAGAGGCATCTCTCCAGCTTCAAGTGACTCTTCGCCGAGGCTCCGGTAGGTCTCGCCGGCAACCCGGTTCAGCCTCCTGAACTCGTCGTCATCCCCCATGACATACCAGATCTCAGCGGCTGCGGAGTAGTTGCCCGCTGCACCCTTGAGGTCTTCGGCTTGGCTCAGTTCGACGGCGGTCTCCTCGAGATCGGTGGCGAGACCCTCCAAAGCACCCCCGATCTCTCCGGCGATTTCCTCCGCTTCACCCCTCATGCCGAGATGATTGTAGATGTAGAGGGCATCCTCGAAGTAGCTCTTCGTGGAGATGTATGCCGTGTAGTTCCATACCGGGTAGCTATCGATTACCTCCTTGTCGGCTTCGGCCGTGGCGAGAAGGGCATCATCCGTCAGTTGGTCCTCCCCCTCCTCGTCGAAGAATATGGCTGCGGTTACATAGTAGCTGGCGGCATAGGACGGGATGCTCATGTTCATCGCTAAGTCCCCCACCTCGAGCATCTTCTCTCCCGAGGCCAAACCGTCGGCCATGATCTGTGAATAGACCGGCAGGTAGTACAGGTCAAGTAAGTCGAATATGGATGGATCATCTCTCTTGACTGCCTGGGCCTTGGCCTTTTCCACGGCGGTTACCAGTCTCCCCCTCGATTCGTTGAAATCGGCTTCGGATATCGGGTGGAAGACCGCACATGCTCCGAAGAAGGATTCAAGCTGGACCGTCAAGTTGGTGGAGGTGGATGCGGAGAGGAGGTAGGTATCGCCGGCCTTCCGCTGCATATTCAGAAACTCGGTGGTGTGATTGGTGGCGTTGTACAGGGCGGCGCTGTTCTCGAACGCCCCGGCCGCGGAGAGGTAGTAACCATCATCCATGAGGATCTGGCCGTATCGGGCATATGCCGTGGCCGCCTTCTGCGTCTGATCCACGTACTCGTCGGTCGATCCCAGAGCGTAGTAGACGCTTGCCGCTCTACGGTGGTTGATGGCAGCGGCGGAGTAGTTGCCGGTCTGGGCATATGCCTCTGCGGCACTGTCGTAGTTCTGGGCCGCGAGAAGGTAGTTGCCGGACCTCAGGGCCCTATCAGCCATCTCCTCGTACTCGGATGGGGTTAAGCAGGAGGCCTCGGCCAAGAGGAGACAGATAACGAGTAGCAGCAGAGAAGGGCGCAAGCGCATTGAATACTTGCTTCGGTGGCATCGAGGGGGATATAACTCTTTTTTTGGGGCCGGAGGCGAGTTAGATCATATCGAACACCGGCCCCGTCGTGGACTCGACTCGACGCCCGGTTAGACTTATAAGCGTTCTTGGATCTGGATTCCCGGTGAACCTGAATGATGAGATTGTCGGCATTCACCGATGAGATCTGTCAACCCCTGGAGAAGGCGCTGGATTTCATCGAGACTAATATGGCCCCGATGAGGGACCTCGAGCTACGCAAGGTAGCGATCGGCGGATCGGAGCCCAAGAGCATCGACGCCTTCCAGGGCCAGGAGCTCAGGGAGCTGAAGGACCTGATCGAGGGCAGGGGATTTGGCGTGGCTTCGGTTTCATCGAAGTTCGGCAAGTACCAGCGGGATTCCTGGGATGACGGCGAGGACTGGAAGGAGCATCAGGAGGTACTGGAGAGGTGCCTCGATGTGGCCAACTGCCTGAACGCCCCATTCACCAGGGCATTCGGCTTCAGAAGGATCGAGGGCGTCTCCCTGGACGACTGCGTAGACATCATTGCAGAGAGGCTCGGCTGGGCTGCCGATAAGGCTCAGGATGCCGATGTTGTCCTGGCTATGGAAACTGAAGGTGGCCTCTACGCCGACACTGGGGAGAATGCGAGGCGCATAGTCGAGGAGGTTAACTCCAGATACCTGAAGATAAACTACGACCCAGGCAACAGCTACAACATAGGCGATATCGTGTGGCCCCACGGCTTCAGGGCTGCGAAGGACCACCTCGGGTTCATGCATGTGAAGAGCATGCGAACGGAAAAGGGAAAGAAGATAGACTACTACAATATCTTCCGCGAGATGAAGGAGATGGGTTTCGACGGGTTCGTTTCCAACGAGCATCACACCGGTGGGGGCGCGCCGGCTTCCCTCGAGCTTCACATGGATATACTGAGGGTATTTGACCGGATATACTGAGATCCAGAGTATTCGCCTGGTATCAGAGCCTCTTGCTCCTGATGGTGCTCAGCCTCTCGTACCCGAGCCTCTCATAGAGGGTATCGGCCGGGATGTTACGGACACCGACGTTGAGTCCAATCCTCTCAACCCCCTTTCTGCGTGCCCAGTCCTCGGCAGCCTTCACCAGCTTCCCGCCGAGGCCCTTTCTCCTGTAGGGCCTCTGGACGAAGAGCATCAGTATAATCGCCTCCCGCCGACAGGTGAAGGAGCTGCGGTTAATCGAGACCCAGACGAATCCCGCTGGATCGCCTGATTCAGTGCGCCCCACGATGATCGCGTTCGGCGGGCCGCCTGACCCCCTCAGCCTATCCACCTGGGTCCGCACGCATTCCAGAACCTGATCCCTGTTGGTTTCCCGTCTCTGATCCGGGGACAGCGTCTTCCATACGCTCTCCACGCAGCCCTGCTCCATCCAGTCCCGGTCCCGAGACGAGATCGGGCCTAGTACGAAATGCAAGCGGCTCCCTCAGACATCGGGTTTTCGCCCTTGGGAGTCCTTCGCGGGCGGGATCTAAAATATTATCGAGTTGAGGTACCGGGCCCCGTCCCGGAATCCCTCCTCCCGGCCGAACAGGCCGTCCTCATGCTCTATGCTCAGGACCGAATCGTAGCCGTTGGACTTCAATGACGAGATGTAGGCATTCCAGTCGATCTCGCCGCGCCCGGGGATTCGGTACCGCCACCATCCCCTGCCGTACACGCCGTTGTAGTGCATCCTTCTATAGTTTATCTCGGTGTCCTTGGCGTGGGTATGGAATATCCGGCTGGCCAGGTGATCCACGGCCTCTATGTAGTCTATCTGCTGATGGACGAGGTGACTGGGGTCGAAGTTCAGGCCCAGGTGGTCGTTTGGGACCATCTCGAATGCTAGATCGAAGTTGTCCAGGCCCTGGAGAAGGGTGGCGAACCAGTTCTCCATCGCCAGCCTGATCCCCTTGTCCTTCGAGTAACCAGCCAGCTCGGAGTAGACCTCGCTGAAATCGGTTCGCAGTGTCTCCTTCTTGTCCTTGCCCGGGGATGGCATTCCCGCCAGGCAGCAGAGAACGGGCACCCCCAGCTCCACGCATGCGTCGACCGACCTCCGGAAGAAATTCTGGCTGTCCTCGTCCACGAGGATGTTCCCGGCATAGTAGGCCAAACTGGTTATGGTGACGTCGAACTTCTCGACGACGTCGTGAACCTCCTCTGGCCCGTTCGACAGTACGGCATCTACATCTATCTGGCCCCTGTCCGGACCCACAACGACTTCCAATCCCTTGATTCCACTGCCGGAGGCGAATTCCGCAATCTCTGCCAAGGGCTCGTTCTTGAACGGCGCTGTCAACATACCAACAAACAAGGCGATATCTCCTGGCAGGCGAGTTCGAAGGGTGCAGTTTAAGTGTTTCTCACGCCAGCCTGGATATCGAGTCGGGGATGCCTGTCCAGAGGTTCTCTCACTCTTCGCCCATGACGAATATGTGTTCGGAGTGACCAGGGGAGAGGGAGTACCTGCCCTCGGGGCCTCCGTTGGTTCCCACCGATATGATGGCCTCGGGCCTGCCGTCATCATCCACATCGGCTATCGCTAGGGGATGACAAAGGGTATCGCCCGACCATCTGTGCCAGTAGAGGGGCGTGCCATCCCGCGCCATCACGTGGAAGGAGCACTCCTCGGCACCCCTCGGGTTGAAGAGTCCCCGTCCATGGGAGCCGCAGACGATCTCGTCCTCGCCATCGTCGTCCCACTCCATGGACATGCAGCCGTAGAGGTCGGTAGCCGTCCATGCGCCCCAGATCATCTCGAGTTTGTGGTTGAAGCACAGGAGCTTGGAGTCCCGGTCACGGATGTTCTCGGCCAGCAGGATCGGCCCATCATCTCCCTCGAAGATCCTCAGCTCCTGTAGGTGGCTGGCTTGCGCGTGGGAGAAGCGCATCCGGCGCAGGATTCGTCCCCGGTTGTCCGCCATCGCGATTCCACTGATCCCGTCCAGGTAGAAGATCTCCTTCCCCTCACGATCGGGTAACCAGTTGAACGCCAGGACGGAATCCGGGTGGCTCTCCTCCCCGGTGCATGGGAGGCTGAAGAGAGCCTCGCCGTCGTGTCTGAACCAGTGAACTCCCTTGCTCCCGTTGCAGCAGATCTCGCAGATCCCATCTTCGTCGATATCGTACATCCAGGTGTTGTGACCGTTTCCATTGTCGGAGTCGTACCGGTCCGCAACGATGTTGTGGTCACCGTCCGGCCCGATAAGGACCAGGGACGGATTTCGAACGAAGTTGATTCTCGGCCTTGAGTGACCGCGCGTCCAGTCGTGATCATTCCCGACGGTCAGCGCGATGTTCAGCCCGCTCCCGGCGCTTGCGCGCTTGAGGTCGAGCCGGGGGTTATTGATGTGCCAGGGGAGACGAATTTGCCACTTCACAGATCCGTCATCGGCGGAGAGACAGATCACATCGCCTTCGTAGCTGGCGAGCACCGCCTCCGGGGACCCGTCGGCGTCGATATCTCCGAACCCAATCTGGCTAATCTGGCTCGAATCACTCGGTGGAGGGGCGATATCCTCGCTCAACCACAGCGTGGAACCGTCCTCCAGGCTGATCGCATGGGCGCGATTCGCATTCTGGGTTCGGGTCACGATCGCCCATATTCCATCTATCCGGTGCACGAATCCCTGCCGGATGTACTCCCGTTCCCCGTGGAGTCGGGTGAGGTTGAGATGTTGCTTTATGCAGCCGCCTTCGTTTCCCTCCGAGTAGCGGGCCACATCGGCCTTCGATGACCACTCGATCAAACGCACCCGGAGGCCCCCTGATCTAACCTCCACGATTCCAGGCTCCGCCCCAGCAGCTTCTCCAGATCCGCGATGTCGCTCTCATAGACCCGATGAAGCTCAGCGACAAGATCCGGTGAGAGGTCCCTATGGATATCCGCATCCTTTGAATCGGGGTTGATCTCGGTGTGCAGGAGATCGGTCCTGAAGTCCGAATCGAGGTCGAGAAAGTTGAAGAAACCGCGCAGGAACCCCTCGGGTTCCTCACGGAGATCGTCGTAGATCATGACGTGGACTCGCTCGGGCGGGAAGAGCTCGAGTATATGACGGAGGTGACGGGCATAGAACCGGGGTTCCATATAGAGACGAAACCACGCGTGGCCGTGATGATGGAGACACTTCTCCAGAGGTATCCCGCGCCCCTTGCGCCCATCGAACCCGTAGGGCTTGTCCTTCAGGTGCGTGTGGGCCCACGCGAGATAGAGGGACTGTACCGGATCTCTGAGCGTCATGGTCAGCCTAACTCCAGGAAGATGTCGGGACGCCCTCATCAGGGCCGGAAGGTAGACCATGTACGAGTTGCTGAACTCCCCGACCGCAGGTTCCTCCTCAGCATCCGAGAAGTATGTCTCCCGGTACCAGTCCATTCCCCGGTGATAGTGAACTGTGAAGAAGTTCACGTTATCGTGATCTGGGGGTACGTATATCTCTGGATGATCCCTGCAAACCCGCCAGAGCCAACTGGACGCTGCCTTGCTCGCCCCTATGTGCAGGAAGTTGGGCAAGGTCAATTCAAAGCCCCTGACCTTTCCTCCGGCCTTTGCCCTTTAACGGGACCAGGGATATCGCTCCCTCGGGACACAGTTCGACGCACAGCCCGCATCCCTGGCAGCTTGACTTGACCCGGAACGTCCTCCCTGAACTCGAGATCGCATCGTATATGCAGATCCGTTCGCAGAGCCCGCAGGAGGAGCAGAGGTCGGGATCCAGGACGGCTCGAACGGTCTGCCTCCTGTCCACCTCCTCGGTGGCTAGCAGTCTGTCACACGCGTTTCCACGAAACTCATCGAGTCCTGAATAACCCTTATGGTCCATGAATTCGCCGAGCTGTCGTATTATCCTCTCTATGGCGGAGTAACCCTGAACGACCACCACCGAGCATATCTCGGTCACCGTCGCACCCGCAAGTATGGCCTTTGCCGCATCCTCACCGTTCCATATGCCGCCGCTGGAGGCGATGGGTATCCCGACCCTTGGGCTGGTCGCTATCAGCCACCTGAGAACGTAGTGCAGGGACCACGGACCCCCGTGGCCCGCGAACGCCCCGTGCATCACCGGCGCCTCCGTCTCGATATCTATGTCGAGGCCTGTGAACCTGTTAAACATGACTACCCCATCCGCTCCGGCCCCCTGGAGTTCGAGGGCCATGGACAGTGGGTTGGAGGCCTGGGGGGTCATCTTCGGGACGATGGGAATGGAGATCTCCTCCTTCACCAAGGAGGTCGCGTCGCACATGTGGCGGGAGACGTCTCCCTCCTCGAGGATCACCTTGGCGTGGGGACAGGAAACGTTAAGCTCCACGGCATCCGCCCCGGCGTCCTCCACCAACCGGGCGTAGCTCCGCCAACCTTCATCCGTCATACAGCCTATGCTGGCCATTACCGGGATCCCGAGCTCACGCTTCGCTCTGGTGATCTCCGATGCGTATCGCTCGGGGGAGAAGGGGCTCGCCTGCTCGTACGAGTAGAGCACGAAGGAGTCGCGGGCTCCGGCCCTATCGCCGAGGACCCTGAATCTGGGCGTGGGCGACCTGCGTGTGACCTCGTCCTCGAAAAGCGTCTTGACCACGATGGCGCCGCAGCCGGCCTCCTCTGCCTTCTTCATCCTCCTCACCGTGCCGGTCACGCCAGCGGGGGAGATGACTACCGGGTTGCGCAGCTCCAGGTCGACGTAGTTGACTGATAGATCGGCTAACATCCTAGGACCTTCGATGGGTACATCCCCGGAGGAAGGGGCTATTTGCTCTTTCCCTTCACGTGGCCCGTGTGGCTAGGGGCCTCCGAACAGGGGCCGGGCATCATTTAAGAGCCATCCGCATGCTTGCCGGTTGATGGGAGGTGCAGAGATCCCGCCCAGGGCGGCGGGGCTCGTTATAGCTTCCGCGACCATCTGGGGCACCGTCGCTATCGTAGTGAAGGTGCTAGTCGAGACCATAGATCCCGCCGTGATAGCCTTCATCAGGCTGGCCCTGGGCGGAGTTCTAATCACAACGGTTCTGCTTCTCCGGCGCAGCTCCAGGGGCATTCTGGCGAACTACAGGTTGATACTCTTCGGGGGGGTGGGAATGGCCCTCAACTACCTGTTGTATACCATCGGTCTGCAGTACACCCTGGCATCGGCTGCGGCCATGGTGGTTCAATCCGAGGTCGTCTTTCTGGTCACCCTCTCGGTGATCCTGCTGGGGGAATCGTTTGGCCCACGGCGGATCGCGGGCATGGTGCTTGCCCTCCTGGGCGTGGTGATCATCTCGTGGAACGGCCAAGAACTGTCCACCCTCTTTGCCTCGGAGTACTTCCTCGGCAATGTCATCGTGTTCTTCGCCGGCTTCTTCTGGGCGATCTATGCATACTCTCAGAAGAGGCTCACCGGGGAACAGGACATCCTGGCCTCCCTCTCGCCCATAATGCTGATCTCGAGCGCGATACTCCTTCCGCTGGCGCTACCGGAACTAGGCTCCCTGACCACCCTCGACCCGGGGGAGGTCGTGGCCCTGCTCTATCTCGGGTTGATATGTACCGGGGTTTCGTACATGTCGCTGGCCGAGGGTCTCAAGAGGATAAACGCCTCCATCACCGGGGTGTTGACGACGGTGATGCCTGTCACATCCGTGATACTGGCATATCTTCTGCTCAAGGAGGTCCTGACCGCTTATATGATAGTGGGGGCCGCCCTGGACATATGCGGCATCCTTCTGGTGGTCACCTCCAGGGAGTAGGTCTACCTCAGATCGAAGGTGTATCTGGCGGGGCCTCGACGCCCGGGATCGATCCGGAATTCACACTCCTCGCAGGCCCTCCCCCCGACCGTGGGTCTCCCGTACACATCCACGCCTCGCTCCTCGACGAGGGGCCGACCGCAGAACGGGCATTCCTTCATCCTCTCCTCCGACCTCCGTGTGAAGACCCTGATCTTTATCCTATCTGAACCGGCGGCGATCAGCCTCGCCCTCTTCGGGCTGAGGGCGAACTCCGATCCAATCGATCTCAGCACCTCTCGCGCCAGTTCGTTTTGGGAGTTTATCCTGCCCTCTTCAAGCAACCCCAGTATGGTTGAGAGGACGAGCTCACCGTCGGGTATTCGGTAGGATCGAGATCCAGAGTCAGACCGCTGGCTCTCCGCACTCGCACTTCCTTTCTGAATCCCTTGCGTCTTGGACCACCTGTCTGAGGAGCTTTCTGAGTTGGACGATCTTGTTTCCCACGATCCTCTCAACGCTGCGGTGGCTTATTCTATTGCCTTTCAGGCCTGCTGCCATATTCGTCACCACCGATACATGGAGGTAGCATATGCCCTTCTCCCGTGCCAGCGTAACCTCGGGGACGCAGGTCATACCGACCAGGTCACCGCCAAGCATCTTGAACATCCTTATCTCGGCGGCTGTCTCGTATCTGGGCCCCTCAGTGCAGACGTACACCGCCCGGGGGTGAACCGGAATCTCGAGAACCTTGGCCGAATCGATCATCATCCTACGCATCTGGCTGCAGAAGGGGTTGGTTATATCCACATGCCCGTTCGATCCCTCCAGCTTTTCAACGAAGGTCACGGGGCGGCTCTTGGTGAAGTCGAGGAACTGATCCGGCAATACTATGTCCTCCGGTCTCAGTGAGGATCTCAGGCTTCCAACCGCGCCCAGAGATATTATCCGCTCCACACCTCTCTTGGCAATGGCAGAGATGTTGGCCCTGTAGTTGACGAGGTGAGGTGGTATCTCGTGACCCAGCCCGTGTCTGAGTATGATCGGGACCTCAGGATCAAGATCCTCGGAGGTGAATATCTCCACCTCGCCGTATGACGTTTTCGTCTTCCCTTGCGGCAGCATATCTTGAAAGAGCCTTACTGCCCCCGTTCCAGCTATGATTGCGCATTGAGGCATAGATCAACCCTCGTGAGAACGATCAGAGGCTACTAGACACTGGTAAGGCCCAGCAGAGAATAAAAATGATGGCTCACGCTGCCTCATCGACACCGGGACGGCCCCTAGGCTGACTTGGGAGGACGCTCGGACGTGGTCGGTGGATCGTCTCGGTTCCGAAAAGACAATTTAACCTTGGGACCCGATGGAATTCCGCATTGATCGTCTTCCATTCTCCCAGCCATGTCCTCCACGATCCAGAACACGAGTTGTGGGGCGGTAAGCTTAGAAGACACCCCGAGGTGCCCGCGAGAGCGGAGGTGATACTGGATTCCCTGGCTGAGGAAGGGCACGAGGTCCGGGAGCCCGATCCGATGCGCCCCGGTGAACTGCTCAAGGTCCACTCTCGGGGGTACATCGATCACCTTCTATCCACCTGCCGCGGACTGGGACCTTCCTTGGAGGCATTCCCCTTCGTCTTCCCCGACAACGACTACGTCCCGAGCGATCCGGTAGCGAGAAGGGGGAGATTCTCATACGATACGGTTACCCCCCTTCGGCGTGGCACGTACGATGCGGCACTGGGATCGGCCTCCTGTGCCCTGTCCGGTGCCAGGGAGATCGAGAGGAGCTGCCGGCTGGCATACTGCCTATGCAGGCCGCCCGGGCATCATGCCAGATGGGACAGGATGGGAGGATACTGCTACCTGAATAATGCGGCGATCGCGGCCGATCACCTCAGATCCGCCCGGACGGCCGTACTCGATATCGACTCACATCACGGCAACGGGACACAGGAGATATTCTATTCCACCGACGAGGTTCTCTTCTGTTCGGTCCACGGGGATCCTGCAGATAGATTCCCATATTCGTGGGGATTCGGTGACGAGGAAGGAGAGGGGGATGGCATGGGATACAACCTAAACCTACCCCTCGACTGCAGGGCATCGGGTACGGAGTGGATTGAGGCGGTAGCTCTGGCCGTCGAGCGAATCCGATCATATGACCCACGGTTCATCGTGGTGTCCCTGGGCGTCGATGGGCTCAAAGAGGACGATAACGGTCCATTTCTCCTGGAGGTGGACGACTTCACGAGTGCTGGGCGGCTGGTACACAAGCTCGATAGGCCAACCTGTGTCATACAGGAGGGGGGATACCATCTTCCCCTGATGGGGGAATGCGTGAGAGGCTTCCTTTCAGGGTGCACCGGGCGGAGTACCACCTAGTCCCTCAGCCTTGATGGTATGCTCTGTCCCGTAACCAGGTTGTGAAGCCCCTCCCTCTTCCTTATGACCTCCGATTCGGAGTCGGAGACCAGGACCTCGGCGGGCCGGGGTCTGGAGTTGTACTGGGATGACATGGAGTATCCGTAGGCCCCAGCGTTGAGGATGGCGAGTATGTCTCCCTCCCTGGGTTCTGGAAGCTTCCTGTCACGTGCGAAGACGTCGCCTGACTCGCACAGGGGCCCGACGACGTCCACCTCACGATGGGGGGCAGCCATGTTCGTGGAGTTTAGGATATGGTGGTAGGACCCGTACATTGCTGGGCGTATCAGGTCGTTGAATCCGGCGTCGACGCCGACGAAGGTGCGGTGGGGGGTCTTCTTGATGGTGTTGACCTCGGTGAGCAGCAGGCCCGCATCTGCGACTATGTACCTTCCGGGCTCCAGGCACAGGAACGGAGATCCGCCGATCCCGTTCTTCTCCTTGGCCTCCAGGAAGGTACCCACGATCTTTGAAGCGAAGTCGTCCAGCTTCAGAACCGGGTCGGTGGGCTTGTAGGGCACGCCGATCCCGCCGCCGAGATCGATGAACTCGAAGTCGTTTCCGCAGGCCTCCTGGACCTCGGCCGCTATCTCCATGAACCGCCTGATCGCGGGCAGGAACTGCTCCGCATCCAGGATACCCGAACCGATATGCATGTGCACCCCCTTGATCTCCAGGCCCCCTTTCTCCGCCTCCGTGGCCGCCTCTCTGGCCTGCTCCTCCCATATCCCGAACTTCGCGTTCCTCCCGCCGGTGATGACGTGATCATGGTGTCCGGCCCCCACCTCCGGGTTTATCCTGATCGCGACCTCGGTGGATTCGCTCCTAGGCATACGGGATAGTCTCCGAATCTCGGAGATCGAATCCAGGGTGATGCGCACGTTGGCCTTGAGGGCAAAGGAGAGCTCCTGGTCCTTGACGTTGTTGCCGGTGAATAGGACCTGGTCGGGCTTGAAACCGGCCTTCTGGGACAGGTAGATCTCGCCCGGGGAGACGGCATCGAGGTGGCAGCCCTCCTGCCTCACTATCGTCAGAACCGCTAGGCCCGAGTTCGCCTTGCAGGCGTAGTGAATACGTATATTCTCGTAAAGCTCGGTGAAGCTGGACCTGAGCCTTTGGATGTTGTCCCTGATTCTCGGCTCATTCATCACGTAGAGCGGGGTTCCGTACTCCTCGGCCAGCGACCTGCACTCGATCTTCCCGACGTAGAGCTTGTTGCCCCTCTGGATCAGGCCGGTTGACTCCCAGTACATGGGCATGACTCCTTCTGCTGTACCGGGACTGAATAATATATTTCATTCCGGTGAACAGGTTGACCCCGATGGGCAGACACGTACTGGAGGTAGCGGGTTCGAGGGTTACGATAGTCGACGGTGAGGTGGTTGAGATCACCGAGCCCAGGACTGTCAGCTGCCCCCTTCGATCTAGGGTGTACGGGATCGAAAGGGAGACAAGGGAGTCGATCAGGGAGAGCATGGAGTTCTATATCGGGGAGTGGGGGATGTTCACTTCCAATCGGGTTATCAGAACCGAGGAGTTGCCCATCAGCTTCGGCATAACCGAGATATTCAACAGCTGCATGAGGAGGGGCCTCATCGACGCCGTGGTGATGGTCTGTGAGGGGGCGGGCACCGTCATCGCCAACGCGCCGGATGTTGTCCAGGGAATCGGGGCCCACATGACGGGGCTCATAGAGACCAGTCCCGAGCCAGGTATCATCGCCAGACTCGAGGAGAACGGGGTTCACGTCCTGAACCCTGATGGCGCGGGAATGAACCAGCACCTCGGTGCGACCAGGGCGATCGAGATGGGATATCGCCGGATTGGCGTTACGGTCAGCGGCCACGATTCCAGAGACGCGAAGAGGATCAGGGTCGAGCTCGGTGAGGCTTGCGCTATCGCCGCGGTGCACAACACGGGCGTTTCGGAACGGGATGCGGAGAGGATCGCTTCCTCGTGCGATATCGCAACTTCCTGCGCCTCCCGATGGGTTCGGGACAGGGTGGGCCCGAGGGCGTTGATGCAGCTGGGGATGCATATCCCGGTGTTCATCCTCACGCCGCTGGGGAAGGAACTGGCAATGGCCCGCTTGGCTGATTTCGAGGGTCCCCTGATCGTGGGGACCGGGAAGATACCGGCCCTGAAGAAGGAGCAGCCTCACCCCCTGAGATAGACCGCGATATGGAACCTCCCGCTAGATCGGGCCGCTGCCGCCCGTAAGAGATATATACGTTGCAGTTTTCTTTCGTCAAAGCCGGCCGTAAATACATAGATAGTGGCTTCTTCCTGCAGCTAACAGTCTGGTAGTGGTAAGGTATGAGTGGAGATATCGATGAAATACTGGAAAAGCTGAAGCGGGACGGGGAATCCCTGCAGCCCGAGAGTCAAGAAGAGCTAGGGCCCTCGGAAGGTGTTGATCTCGAACTTGAATCCGTCCTTCGACAGACCATGGCCGAGATACTGGTCGTGGGAGTCGGCGGTGCCGGCGGGAATACGGTGACCCGCCTGCTGGATATAGGTCTTCAGGACGTGGAATCCGTGGTGATGAACACCGACGCTCAGGCGCTGGTCTACGCCGACGCCGGCAGGAAGATGATCCTCGGAAAGGAGACCACCGGGGGAATGGGGGCCGGGAACAATCCCGAGGTCGGTGAGCAGTCCGCGGTCGAGGCCGTGGAGGAGATACGTGAGCTTGTCCAGGGAAAGGACCTCGTCTTCGTAACCTGTGGTCTGGGCGGAGGGACAGGTACGGGGGCTATCCCGGTAGTGGCCCGTGAGGCCCATGAGGTCAATGCCCTGACGGTTGGCGTGGTCACATTTCCGTTCAAGATGGAGGGCCGGGTCCGAACCGAGAACTCCAGGGTGGGACTCTACAAGCTGATGGAGTGCTGTGACTGTGTCATCGTTGTTCCCAACGACAAGCTGCTGGAGCTGGCCCCCGGGGTTCCGATAAACACCGCGTTCAAGATCTCCGATGAGGTGCTGCTCAAGATAATTGTCGGCATGTCCGAGCTCATCGTGAAGCCCGGGCTGGTGAACCTGGACCTCGCGGATCTGAGGAAGATACTGAAGAACAGCGGCGCCGCGCTGATAGGTTTGGGGGAAGCCAGTGGGAAGGACAAATCGGGGAGGGCGGCCACCGATGTACTCAACAGCCCGCTGCTGGATGTTGATATATCAAACGGCAAAGGCGCGATCGTCAACGTTGTCTCCAGCATGGATGTAACGCTGATGGATGTGGAGAAGATAGTGAAGATGGTCAGCGACAGGCTGAACCCGGAGGCCGAGATCATCTGGGGCGCTCAGGTCGATGAGGATATGAAGGACACCGTCAGGGTACTGATCGTTATCTCAGGGCTGACGCTGTCAGAGAAGTTCCTGAAGGCTCCTGTCGAGGCGGAGGAATCCGAGGAGGTCCCAACGCCTGAGGCCAGCAAGCTGTTGAGCACCATATCGTCGATGGGCTGGAAGTAGATCAGCTGGAGTCTCCTTCTCCCAGTAGAACTGGGCAGGTCAGGTCAGGGCTATACAGCCACTGGCGGCCGCAGTCCTCACACGCGTAGCATGACTTCTTGTTGATGTAGTCCCACCTGTTGTCCTCCAACGCGGTCTTGTTCAGCTTGCCGCCGCATATGAGACAGATCCTGCGCGCCATGTAGTCGGCTCCTGGGGAGGGGGAGAACGGCCATATTCTTAACTAATTCCGTCTTCACTCACCGAATCCCCGTGACCTTCAAGCATCCGTGTCAGTGGGTCGGAGGCCAGCTTTATTATCCTCGCGCAACGAAAGGGGAGTGGTTTGCAGGTATCCGTTGTCGATCTCTACACTGACGAGCCAGCGGGGCTGGGCGTCCCGCCATACGTTGGGACGAGTCAGAGATACGTCTTCGGGGCACTGAGGTGCGCCGGGCACGATCCGATATGGCTGACGATAGACGACCTGAGGAAGAGCTGGGGGCTCTCGCATGAGAGACTGAATCTCACCGTGAACGCCCCGGAGGCGGCCGACGTCGTGTCCAGATCTGACGCTGTGGTGGTGATCGGTGGCGTTCACACCCCGGGCAAGTACCTGAGGGGTGAACCCGGAACGCCCAGGGATGTCAGACGGATATGTGGAGAGGCCACCGGAAAGGTGATAGTCGGCGGCCCCATCACCCAGAGCACTATGGGCGGGGGAAGGATGTTCTCATCGGGACCCGAAGAGCTCGGTGAACCGGACCTGATCGCGAAGGGCGATCCAGAGCTTTTCGTCTACCGGCTGTTTACCTCGAATACCCCACCTAACCGGACCATATTCCGCGACTACGCCGAGCTCCAAGATCTGGCGATGGCGGGGACCGAGGTATTGCGTCAGATGCACCTGGGCCCGGACGTCGTCTTCGAGGTCGAGACATCCAGGGGATGTAGCAGGGCGCCGTTCGGCGGATGCTCCTTCTGCTCCGAGTGTGCCCGATATGGCCTGCCCGAATTCAGGGAGATCGCCGACATAGTCGACGAGGTGAGGCGGCTGGTCAGCTTGGGGGCTACCAACATCAGGCTCGGAAGGCAGGCCTGCTTCTTCTCGTACATGGCTGAGGGCGTGGGCGAGCTCGAGTTCCCGGTCCCGAACCCGGCTGTGGTTAAATCTCTACTCCGATCATGTTCGCGCTTCGGGCTGAACTCGCTTCACATAGATAACGTGAACCCGGGGGTTGTGTCCAGCCACCCCGAGGAGTCCGCCAAGGTCGCCGAGTCGATCGTGAGGTACTGCACGCCAGGAAACGTCGCAGCGATGGGCATCGAGTCCGCGGACCCGGCGGTTATTTCCAGGAACAACCTCAAGGTTGGACCAGAGGAGAGCTACACGGCGATAGAGACCATATACAGGTACGGGTCCCAGGTCGGGTGGAACGGTCAACCTTGCCTGTTGCCCGGACTGAACTTCGTACTCGGCCTTCCCGGGGAGACGGCGAGGACGTACGAGCTGAACATGAAGTTCCTGCACAGGCTTCTGGACGACGGGATAGAGTTTCGCCGTGTCAATATTAGGAGGGTAATACCCGTCAGGGGCACGCCGCTCTGGGGCGCCAGATGGAGTGACAAGGCGGTGAGGAGACGGGGCAAGCGTTTCGTCAGTGAGGTCAGGAGGGGGATCGATCGCCACATGTTGCAGAGGGTGTTCCCGCTGGGGAGAATACTCAGGTCCCTAGTTTCCGAAAAGGCCGAGGGAGGGATCACGTTCTTCAGATTTCCCGGGAGCTACCCGATCGTGGTGGGGGTTTCGGGGCACCTCGAACCCCGGGTGACCCTCGACGCCTTCGTGGTTGACCACGGCTACCGATCCCTCACCGCCGTCCGGTATCCGCTCGACTTGAACAGGTGCAGCGCTCAGGATCTCTGCCTGTTCCCGGGCATCGGGAGGAAGCGCGCGGCTAGGATCTCCAGGGCCCGGCCGATCGGATCACTCGACGACCTTCGGAACGCACTCGATGAAGGGGGGGCCCGGGAATCTGAGGTCTCACTTCTCGCCCGGGCCGGCCAGCTCGCCTGATGCGGGGTAGACGGGGCGTGGGGCGCACAATTGTCCAAAGTATTATCGTATCATACTTTAACGCCTTGTTGTCTGTTAATACTACTCGATATGATTCAGGTGCTTGTTGTACCGCAGTGTATCTCAGTATGATCGGATACTACTCAGAGCCTTCATCTCTGAAGGTCCGGGCTGCGTCAAGACCCTTCATCTCAGTTATATTACTACATCATACCTCTACGCTTAGTCGCCCATCTTTTCCCTTGGGTGGGCAGCGGCGAGGCGGCGAAGTCTCTCTCCCGTAACGTGGGTATATACCTGGGTGGTAGCTAGGCTGGTGTGTCCGAGAAGCTCCTGTATTGCCCTTATATCCACGTTGTTTTCCAGCATGTGTGTGGCGAATGTATGGCGTAGAACATGCGGCGTTACGTTCTTCCCTATCTTCGCTTTCTCCGCATATTTGGATACGATCTTCTGGACGTATCTGCTGCTCAACCGGGTTCCTGAACGCCCCGTGAACAGGTACCTGGAGGCGTGGGTTCGCTCTCTCAGGTACTGGGTGATTTCGGATGCGGCGTGCCTAGATAGGATGACTAGTCTATCCTTATCCCCCTTGCCGGACTTAACTATCGCTGTATTGTCCTTGAGATTGAGGGATTCGACCTTCATATTGACCGCCTCCGAGACCCTAACCCCGGTCGCGTACATGAACTCCAGCAAGCAGTGATCACGTAGGCTATGCTCGGATACCTCCAGCAACGCCTGTAGCTCTGATTGCGTGAGGAAGGTGGGCAGCTTGCGGGACCTCTTGGGAAGTGGAAGGTCCTCCGCCGGACTTTCGTCCAGTACCCCGTTATCGACCAGGCCTTTGAAGAAGGCCCGTATGGCGTTGACCTGGCTGTAGACAGTGGCGTTTGTGAGACCTCTCTCCCGCTTCGCGCTGAGCAGGTACCTCCTGATGTCCGCCCTCCGGATCTCGTCCGGCGGGGTGCCAAGGAAGCGACCCATGTCGCGGATCTGGAGGCAGTAACGCTCGCGTGTACGGGGCGAGTACCCCATCAGCTCCCAGTGGCTGTCCGCCAGGTCTATTGCCTCCTCGAAATCCAAAGGAATCACCTTCTTTATAAGTCTAGTTCGCTAAGTGCCTGCTTAGCGAACTTTATATCTCTTTCCCTAGGGGAGAATTTCGTTTTGATCAAATATCTATTGAATACCCTACCTATATAGATCAAACTCCTTGCCAAATTAGGTTTCATTCTTCCTTGGACATCTCTGGAAGGTCGTCGGCCTCGATCATCAGCCACCAGGAGTAGTCGACGCCGTCCCTGCTTCGGAAGTAACGGAAGAGCGGGCGGCCGAATTCCTCCTGGGCCCGCTGGTTGAGCGAGTTCAGCTTGTCCCGGACGCTCTCG
>Ga0180432_10000141_pt1 | contig 110509 bp, 94 predicted proteins | sample SS_ome_10_FD_132414 | JGI IMG/M metagenome (GOLD analysis project Ga0180432, IMG submission 132414) | Hypersaline lake sediment archaeal communities from the Salton Sea, California, USA - SS_1_MS_2 metaG | ecosystem: Environmental > Aquatic > Non-marine Saline and Alkaline > Hypersaline >... | reverse complement strand
TGGGACTGGACGAACAACGGATCGTGGGATACGGGCTGGTCGACAAGCAAGACCGCCTCACACAAGTACACTTCCACAGGACAGAAAACCATCATGCTGGAGGTCAGAGACACGGGCGGCCTGATCGACAACACCACCAGGACGGTGCAAGTCAAGAACACCGCTCCAAATGCCTCCTTCACCGTCGCTCCCACGACCGGCACCATTGACACGACCTTCGATTTTGATGCGTCTGCTTGCTCTGACCTTGAGGATGCAACCTCGCAACTCGAGGTTCGTTGGGACTGGACCAATGACGGATCGTGGGATACGGACTGGTCCACAACCAAAACCGCATCACACAAATACACTTCCATAGGACAGAAGACCATCAAGCTGCAGGTGAGGGATACCCTTGACCTTACGCATACGGCAACACGGTCAGTTGATGTTTCGGCCGACGAAGGCGACGTCACGGTGATAGTCTACTGATGCGCCGTTCCTGCAGAGCTCAACTGCATTTACTAGCGGAGGTAACCAACCATGCGACATGCCGGCTTTATAGCTATCGCTACCATGGCCTTGGTGTCGGGAATACTCAGCGGCTGTGGAGGAACTGGTAGCGGAGATTCATCTGTCGATGGACAGCGGGACGGCCTGCCCGAACTCGCTAGTGGTAGAGTGTCCGTGCAGATTGCCTGGCCTGAGCGGCCGAAGGATGCGGAACTGGAGAGAATACCAACCGCCAGTGAGTCCATCAAGATCGAGGCGGTGCACCTGGATAGCGAAGCGAGAGAAGATAGGACAGTTGTTGTCAATCGGCCAGAAACTAGAGCCGAAATCTCCGACGTTCCTTCCGGGGACTGGCTGGTAGTGGCTACGGCCCATCCGCAGGCAAACGGCCAAGGCATAGCCCAAGGCGTCTCTGAAGACCAGATAAGAGTTCTACCTGAGACAACAACCGAGTGCAGGCTGCGTCTCGAGTCCACTATACACCACTTAGAACTCCGCCCTAACCCTCTTCGTCTGTCCGAGACGCAACCAGGTGGTACCATGACGGTCACGGCAAGAGACATTTCCGGAAATGCTGTAATAGTACCGGACAGTACTGACACTTTTACTTGGGGCATCTACGGCGATGCTCCCCTCCCTGCGAGGTTTGCGGGAGTGTGTGGAATATCGAGCTGCGAAATCGTCGCGATCCGAGGAGGGGGCGAGGCGACTGTCTGGGTGAGAGAAAACGAAACTGGCAATGAATTGAGGGATACTGCTACGGTCATAGTGGGGCCAGAAGGCCCCGATTATTATCGGATAGATGACATTTCCGATGTACATCTGTGCGGGAATGGCAATGCCGTCACGATAGCCTCTGGTAACGAGATCTCGGGGCGCTTTGATTGCAGGTTGTATGACAGTGGAATCTACGCACTTGATGACCACACCGTGGCGCTTGGACTTCGAGATGCTAGCGGTAATTGGATCGGTGCCGAACCCAAGGTGGTTATGAGCCTTATTGGCAAGGAAGGCAGCCCTGAGGGCACCTTCTACAATGACAGCCGGTTTGAGAATACCAATGCCTTGCCTACCGATGGTGTCATGCCAGGCGAGTACACCTTGTGGGTTCATGACACGGCAAACATAACAGCAACGAGTGAAGCAGTAGAAGAGTTCAAGAATACCACCCCGACCACCGAAACGGACACTGACAAAATTATTGGGACGGTGACTATAGCAAGGACTAGCACCGACCGCATCGCTTTTCACGAAATTGACTACGCTTCTGGGCAAGTCGACATCGTGCTCATCAACACGGAGGGCGACAGGCAGCGTATAAAGCTGACTGACGACTCTGCAATCGACATGGACCCGACCTGGTCGCCAGACGGCACGAAGGTAGCTTTCAGAAGGGGGACGGGTTCCGATGCAGACATCTATATCGCTAACGCTGACGGATCTGGAAGCCCCACTAGATTAGCATCCGTACCTGGATGGGACGGCAACCCGGCGTGGTCGCCAGACGGGTCGCAAATCGCGGTGGCCAGCCTGAGAGAGGGAAACACGGACATCTGGATATGGGAGGCGGACGGTAGTCAGGGAGAGCTCGCTCTCGACCTATACTACCCCTGCGACAATCCGGCTTGGTCGCCAGACGGAAGCAAGATCGCTTTCGATTTTCAGTACTCAGGCGATGACTGGGACATAGCATATGTCGACGTGAGTACGAAGGAGATCACTTGGCTGTTCACCACTACCGAAGGTGAGCGAGAGCCAGCATGGGATCCTAGCGGTAGCAACATAGCGTTCAGGAGGGGCAAGAGGGGCAACGGTACAAACATTTGCATAGGCCCTGCAGATGGCACGGGGGACTGGCAATATTGGACAAACAGTTCGGCGGAGGACAAAGAACCGGTCTTTTCACCACGAGGTACACTCGCATTTTCCAGTGACCGGGCTGAATACGGCGTTTTCGATATCTGGCTGAGCGATGACATCGACGACCCCCCAAGCCGCCTAACCGATGGTTCCGAGTCTTCGGAGAGTCCGTCTTGGTGGGTACCGTAGTATCCGCGCCAAGTGCGACGGTTCCAGATTCTTTATCTGCGGTTGCTTAGCGCCATGAACCTACGGCGGGGCAACTCGACCACACCTTGTCTGCCCGCGGCGTGGTCCCTCGTGGGCGGTTCTTACCCCTTTGGGCGGACGCCGCCAAATGCCACACAGCAGGATACGTGTCAGGCAGCGGCCTATGTGTCGCGCCGACGCGAGGCCCAATCAGGCCCGCCAACTCCTACAGAGGCGAGGAAATGGAACTATCCGAAGACCTGGGGCAGCTTCTCAGCTTCTATGAGAGCGAACTCCTGGATAACGTCATCCCCTGGTGGATGGAACATGCCATTGACTGGGAGAATGGCGGGATCCTGCAATTCATCGAGGACGACGGCACCGTCGTCAGCCAAGACAAGTACCTCTGGTCGCAACTGCGGGCGCTGTACGTCTGGTCGGCGCTGTATAACAACATCGGCCAGCGCCACGAGTGGCTGGCGGTGGCCGAGCAGATACTCGAGTTCGTGCTGAAGCATGGCCGCGATGAGGAGGGCCGCTGGGTCTATTGGGTGGACAAGGACGGCCAGGTCAAAGAGGGCGCCAATAGCATCTATAGCGACGGCTTTGCCATCATGGGCCTGACCGAATACGCCAAAGCCACCGGTGATCAGCGGGCGATTGAGGCCGCGCTGGAGACATACGACAATGTGCAGAAGCGGCTGGCGGTGCCCGGCTCGTACCTGACCGCGCCCTACACCATCCCCGAAGGCGCCAAGGCCCACGGCGTCTCGATGATCTTCTCCACGGTATTCCACGAGCTGGGCAAGCTGCTCGATGATGCCGAGATACTGCAAGCCGGCTACGAGCACGCGGTGCAGATCATGGACCATTTCCGCAAGCCGGAGCGCCAGCGGCTGCTGGAGTACACGCTGCTGGACGGCTCCGAGCTTAACACGCCGGTAGGCCGCGCGGTAGTCCCCGGCCATGCCATCGAGTCAATGTGGTTTGTGATCCACATCTTCCGCGACCGGCACGAGCCGGAGCGCATCGCCCAGGCCATCGAGTGCATCAGGTGGCACATTGAGGCCTGCTGGGACCCCGAATTCGGCGGGATGCTGCTAGCCGTGGACGCCGATGGCAATGAGGAGGTCGCCTGGGAGCACCATGACAAGAAGTTCTGGTGGCCGCACACCGAGGCGATGTATGCGCTGCTGCTGGCCTACGAGCACTGTGGGGAGCAGTGGTGCCTGGACTGGCACGACCGGGTGCACGAATGGGCGTATGCGCATTTTCCGGTGCCTGAGCATGGGGAGTGGCGGATGCGGCTGACGTACGAGGGCAAGGTGCCGGAGGAGCTGCTCAGTCTGATCCCGCTGCCGATCAAAGACCCGTTTCACCTGCCGCGGGCGCTGATGATGTGCCTTGACGTGCTGGGGCGGCTAACCAGCTATTAATTCCGGCTGGGCTCAGCGGCCCAGGGCCTGCAGCACCGAACTCACGCCGGCTCTGAGGGTCGAGAGGTCAGAGGTGCAAGTCACCAGCCTGAAACCCTGGTCGGCGTATCTCAAGGCGTCCTCAACTGCTCCGCAGGCAATCCCCGGGGCCACGCCGGCGTTGTCGGCCGCCTCCAGTATCCGGGCTATCGCCGCCTGATGCTCCGCACTGCCGCGCTCCGTTCCCAGGGAGAAGCTCAGATCGCTTGGGCCGATGAACAGACAATCCACGCCCGGCACCGCCGCGATCTCATCAACTGCCGCCAGCGCCTCCGTCGTCTCGATCATCACCGCCACCAGAACCTCCTCATTGGCCCTCTGGAAATAGTCATCACCGAACAGACCGAGCCGCGCCCCACCGCTCGAACGACCACCTGTCGGCGGGTACTTGGCCGCATGGACCGCCGCCGCCGCTGCCTCCGGCGAGTTGACCATCGGGACGATGACACCCTCGGCGCCGGCATCCAGAACCCGTCCGATGCGGTAGAACTCGTTGGAGCCGGGTCGCACAATCGGCGTGCTGTCGCTTGGGAAGATCACCTGCAGGGCCGCCAGCAGCTCACTCTCGTCCCAGTAGCCGTGCTGGGTGTCAATCCAGATCCAATCGAATCTCTCACACGCGATCAGCTCAGCGATAAGCGGCGAACCCGAGGTAAGTCCGAAGCCGAAAGCCGGCTCGCCGCGCTTAATTTTCTCGAGCACCATGTTCTTCTTCATGTAGGCCTCCCGAAGAATAGTGTGACCAGGCGACAGCAGCATATTCGCGACGCTGACGAACCAGACCTGCATGAAGTCAGCAGGAAACCCTATGTGCGTAGTGCGCTGTCAGCAGGTAATGTGGAAACCAAGGGAGAAATGGGTGCCTGTCAGGCATACCTGCAATCAAGGGTGCCGGCGTGTCTGCTATGCGCCCGTTGAGGCTACCGGCTGTGAGGAGTGGGCTGAATGATACGGATGGATATGGAGCTGCTCAGAGCAAAGACCCTGCAAGTGCTGCAAGATGTCGGCATAGAGGTGCAAAACGAGGCGCTCGTGAAGGTGGCGCTGCAGCGAGGTTGCCGCCAGCTTCCGACCGGCCGCATTCAGATACCCCCGGAGCTGATTGAGGAGCTGGTGGCCTGCCAGGAAAAGACCCGCTCGGAGGATGACGACGACCAGAGCCTGCATCCCTTCTGCGGGATTGACTGGACCCACTGGATCATGTGGACCGGCCAAAAGCAGCAGATGAAGAAGCGGCTCAAGACCGAGTTTTTGATGTCGGCCTTCGACTGCGGTCCGACGCGGTACTATGACTACCAGGCCGGCACCGACAAGCCCGTAGATACCGACATTTTCATCGAGATGAAGAAGTTCGCCCAGGCCACGCCCGAGATCGGCTATATCAGCACCTGGTATAGACAGGATGTCCCGGAGGGCACCGAGCGGATCGCCTCGCTGATACTGGCGCTGCGATACACCGACAAGGTGGACGGGATCGAGGCCATCAACCCGGCGGTGATTAAGTACCTGGTTGAGATCGGCGAGATTATGAGCGGCAATCCCGGGGACGCCCGTTACCTGGCCGGCTCCGAATGTCTCATCTCACCGCTGATCTTGGAGAAGCGCTCGGCTGACGACATGGTGGAAAGAGAGCGTGTCGGCGTCCGCGAATACCACATGGCCTCGATGCCGACGATGGGTGTCAATTTCCCGGTAACGCCCGCCGGGGCGGTAGTGATGTCTGCAGCAGAGACTCTGGGGGGTATGGCGGTGGCGTACTGCCTCGACCCCGAAGGCGACATCACCGGCCGCATGATCTCGACCTACATGGACATGAGAACCGCCGATACCACCGCCGCCAACCCCGAGAGTATCATCGTTGACCTGGCGGTCAAGCAACTGTTTGATGAGTGCTTCGGCGGGCACCTGTGGACCGAGGTCTTCTTCAGCCCGTCGGCCCGCGAGCCGGGGCTGCTGGCGACTTACCAGAACTTCTACGGGGCGGCCGGGCGCGCTTCCCTCACCGGCGATGCCAAGACGCCCTATCCAGGCATGGGGACCCTACACAACGGCGCGCTAGGTAGCCCGACCCAGTTTATGCTCGATATGGAGATCCGCAAGAGCCAATTCTTCATGAAAGATGAGATCGCGGTCAATGAGGATACGGTGCCGTACGCGGAGATGGTCCGGCGGGCGGCGGCTAAGCAACCTTTCCTTGACACCGACCATACCCTGACCCATTTCCGCGAGCTGTGGAACTCCGACTTACTGCCCCTGACGGTTCCGGCGACCGCCGGCGGCATCGGCCAGGAGCAGAAGATGCTGGATAGATGCGAAGAGCGCTGGCGGGCCAATGTCGAGAAATGGGTGCCGCCGGAGATTGACGAGGACAAGCTCAAGGCCCTGACGAAGCTGCAGGAGCGGGCCGAAAAGGAGTTCCTGTAGGCTCGGAGCTTAACATGGAGGTGATCGGACCGACCATGGAAACCGAGAAGCTGGAGGAGTATCAGGAGCTGGCGACCAAGATCCGCGCCCACTGCCTGCACATGACCCATCGCGGCATGAGCGGGCACCTGGGCAGCATGTTGTCCATGGCCGACCTGCTGGCGGTGCTGTACACCAGTATCCTGCAGGTGGACCCGCAGAACCCCGACTGGGACGAGCGCGACCGCTTCGTGCTCAGCAAGGGCCACGGTGGCGCGGCTGTCTATGCGGTGCTGGCGGAGAAGGGCTTCTTCCCGATGGAGTGGCTGAATACCTACTACCTCGACGACGGCAAGCTGTCCGGCCACATCAGCCACCACGTCCCGGGGGTGGAGTTCTCCACCGGATCGCTGGGCCATGGGCTGCCGGTGGCCGTCGGCATGGCACTGGCGGCGCGTAATGACGGCAAGCGGCATCGCATTTTTTGCCTGATGAGCGACGGAGACTGTAACGAGGGCTCGACCTGGGAGGCGCTGATGTTCGCCGCCCACCACCGGTTGGACAACCTCATAGTGATCGTGGACTACAATCGCGTCCAGGCGCTGGGCAAGATGGAAAATGTCATCGAGATGGAGCCGTTTGCGCCCAAGCTGCATCTCTTCGGCTGGAGCGTGCGAGGCATTGACGGGCATGATTACGAGGCTATCGAGACGACGCTGTCGGATCTGCCGTTCGAGCCGGGCAAGCCCTCATGGTTGCTGGCCAGCACCACCAAATGCAAGGGCATCAGTCGGCTGGAGAACACGGTCGGCAGTCACTACGGCTGTGTGAACGATGACGAACTGGCGGAGGCGCTGGCCGAATTGGGGGTGTCAGAATGAGAAGCGCATTCAACGAAGAGCTGCTCAAGATCGCCGCACAAGATGACCGCATCTACATGGTGCTGGCCGACATCGGCTATGGCGAGATCGAGCCGTTCGCGGAGGCCTTTCCCGACCGCTTCTACAACTGTGGGGTGGCCGAGCAGAACATGACCGGCGTCGCCTGCGGTCTGGCTATGGAAGGCAAGATCGCCATCACCTACTCGATCGCCAACTTCCCGACCCTGCGATGCCTGGAGCAGATTCGCAACGATGTCTGCTACCACGATCAGAACGTCAAGATCGTCATCATCGGCGGCGGACTGGCATACGGCTCGCTGGGGGTGTCCCACCATTCCACCGAGGACATCGCCATCATGCGGTCGCTGCCGGACTGTGTGGTGGTGTGCCCGGCGGATATCCAAGAAGCCAGAGCCGCGACCCATGCCATGATCGAGCATCAGGGGGCCTTCTACTACCGCTGCGGCTATAAGAAGGAGCCCGACCTGCACCAAGGCCAGATTGATTTCCGCCTCGGCGAAGCGATCCAGGTCTCCGACGGCTCGGATGTTACGCTGATAGGGACCGGCACCGTGACCTACCGGGCCTGGCAGGCGGCGGAACTGCTGGCCGGCGAGGGCATCAAGGCCCGCGTAATCAGCATGCACACCGTCAAGCCGATAGACCGCGAGGCCATCGTTACCGCCGCCCGGCAGACCGGGGCAATCGTCACCGTCGAGGAGCACAATATCTGCGGCGGTCTCGGCGGCGCAGTCGCTGAGGTCATCGCCGAGGCCGGAATCGGCATCCGCTTCAAGATGATTGCGCTGCCGGACCAGTATGTCCACATCGTCGGGACCCACGAATGGCTGCTGGACTACTACGGCTTCTCGCCCCAGGGCATCGCGAACATGGTGCAGGACTTGTTGGCGAGCGGAAACTAATGGGTACTACATCCCAACGACCACATCCCCGACTGCCGCGTGGCTCGGGCTTCCAGCCCGAGGCCGTGCGCAGACGCTAGCGTCGGCGTGAGAGGATAATTCAAAGGAACCATGAAACCGACTGAAGAGCAAATGAAAGCAATGCTGCGGACGATGCTAACCATCCGCGGCTTCGAGGCGACCGCCCGCGCGCTCTATACGGCTAACTGGGAGAGCGGCAACTTTTTGGGCGCGCTGCATTCTTACGAAGGCCAGGAGGCCGTCGCCACCGGCGCGTGCGCCTGCCTGAGGCAGGACGACTATGTCTTCAGCACCCATCGCGGCCACGGGCACTTCATCGCCAAGGGTGGGGACATCAAGGCAATGTTCGCCGAGCTACTCGGCAAGGAAGCCGGCTGCAGCCGCGGGCGCGGCGGCTCGATGCACATGTTCGACCCCGGAAAAGGTCTGATGGGCGGCAACGGCATTGTGGGCGGCGGGATTCCCCTGGCCCTCGGACCCGCCTTCGCCGCCAACTACCTAGGTAGTGACCAGGTCACCGTCACCTTCTTCGGTGACGGCGCCTCCAGCCAGGGCGTATTTCATGAGTCGTTCAACTTGGCGGCGCTCTGGGACCTGCCCTTGATCTTCGTCTGCGAGAACAACCGCTATGCCGTGGGTACGCCGGCCTCTCAAGGCATTTCGGTGCCTAACCTATCGGTTCGCGCCGCCGGCTACGGCTGCCCTGGAGTGACGGTGGATGGCGACGACCCGGTGGCCGTCTATGAGGCGGTCAGTGAGGCCATCGCCCACGCCCGCGCAGGTAACGGCCCCAGCCTCGTCGAGGCCGTGACCCACCGGCATAGCACACACTGTATGGTTATGCGCGAAACTCGCGAAGAGCCGGAACTGGACAAAATGAAGGAGTATGACCCCATCCCCCGCTTCGAGCAGCGCCTGCAGGAAAGCGGCATCATCGGGGCCGACGAACTGACGCAACTCAAAGAGGAAGTGAGCCAACTCATCGAGGCGGCCGTGGCCTTCGCTGAAAACGCCGCCTTCCCTGATCCTGCGACGGTGGCCGATGGTCTGTGGGTAGGCTAGGCGGGGCCCGAACTGCCGCGCACCCGGGCCTGCCAGCCCGAGGCAGTGCGCAGACGACATCGTCGGCATGAGAGGAGAACTTAGAGCATTGGCAAAGACGCGACAGGTTGTGTTCGCCCGAGCGCTCAATGAGGCGCTCCGTGAGGAGTTCGAGCGCGATGACAGCGTCTTCCTGGTCGGCGAGGAGGTCGGCGGGATCTTTGGTGTCACCAGGGGTCTGGACCGGCGCTTTGGTGAAAAGCGGGTGCGCTGCACCCCGATCTCGGAGGCGGCCTTCACCGGACTGGCCGTCGGCGCGGCGATGGTCGGCCTCCGGCCCATCGTCGAGATCATGTACCTCGACTTCGTCACCGTTTGCTGGGACCAGATCGCCAACCAGGCGGCCAAGCTGCGGTATATGTCCGGCGGCCAGATCAGCCTGCCCCTGGTAATTCGCGGCCAGCAGGGCAACCTCACCCGCGAGGCCGCCCAACATTCCCAACAGATCGAGGGCTGGTGCGCCCAAGTACCGGGGCTCAAGGTCGTGATGCCGGCCACCGTCGAGGACGCCAAGGGCCTCCTCAAGTCTGCCATTAGGGATGACAATCCGGTCATATTCGTCGAGCATCGCGGCCTCTATGACCTCAAGGGGCCTATGCCCAAAGGCGAGTACACCACCCCGCTCGGTGTGGCCAAGGTCCACCGCGAAGGCACCGATATCACCGTTGTCGCCACATCCCTAGCCTTGCAGAAGGCACTGGCAGCGGCGGAAGCCCTCGCCGATGAGATCAGCGTGGAGGTGGTGGACCCGCGCACACTGGTGCCGCTAGATACGGAGACGATTCTGCAATCGGTACGCAAGACCGGCCGGCTGCTGGTGGCTCACGACGCCCCGGTGCGGCTGGGCTTCGGAGCCGAAGTCGTGCGCGCGGTTACCGAAGAGGCCTTCGCAGCTCTGCAGACAGCACCTCGTGTAGTCGGCGGAACCAATCTGCCGATGCCGTATAGCTCGGTGCTGGAGGACGCTTGCATCCCCAGCGAAGATGACATCACACAAGCTATCCGACAGGTGGTGAAGAGTTAGATGAGAAGCCATGATGAGTTGGTGGAGGCGGCTCGCAAGCACGTCTGGCTGCATTTCGCGCATTACGACGATATTGAGAAGCGGCCTAAGATCTTCGTGCGCGGCGAGGGGATGTATCTATGGGACGATGAGGGCAACAAGTACCTGGATACCTTCGCCTCGCTGCTGACTACTATCTGCGGCCATCACCGCCCCGAAGTGCATGAAGCGGTGCAGAAGCAGATGGAGCAGCTTGAGTTCTTCCCGAATTACCATGATTGCTACACCATCCCCTCCATCGAGCTGGCCGAGAAGTTGGCCGAGATCATGCCGGGCGACCTCTCTGTCGCTTTCTTCACGGGCGGCGGCTCGGAAGCCAACGAAAGCGCTATGAAGATGGCCCGCCAGTACTTCTGGGAGCAGGGCCAGCGCTCCCGCACCGGCATCCTGGCCAAACGTTTCAGCTACACCGGCGCTACTATGGGCACGATGTCGGCCACCGGTATCCCCTGGTTCTGGGAGACCTTCCAGCCGCGCATGCCCGGCTACGGCTTTTTCAACCCGGAATGGTACTACCATCGCGAGCTGGGCCTCGCTGAGGAGCAAGCCGGCAAGATCGCCCTGCAAGACCTGGAGGAACTCGTGGAGTTTGAGGGGCCGGAATCTATTGCCGCCTTGATTATGGATCCGGTTTCCGGCTCCAACACCGGCTATTGGGTGCCCTCGGCCGCCTTCATGCAGGGCGTCCGCGAGCTATGTGACAAACACGGCATCCTCTTGATCTTCGACGAAATCCAAGTCGGCTTCGGCAAGAGCGGCAAATGGTTCTGCTGCGAGCACTGGGACGTGGTGCCCGACATCATGACCCTGGGCAAGGGCTTCTCCGGCGGCTATCTACCTCTCGCAGCGGCGGTAACCACCCAGAAGATCGCCGAGGTCTTCCGCAAGCCTGATGCGGAGTTCCGCCACGGCTTCACCTTCGGCGGCCATACCACCGCGTGCGCCGCAACTTTGGCCAATATCGAGATTATCGAGCGCGAAAACCTCGTGGACAGGGCCGCCGAGATGGGTACCTACCTGCGCGAAAAGCTGGAGGCGCTATACAAGTACCCCATCGTCGGCCACGTGCGCGGCATCGGCCTGCTGCTGGCCCTTGAGCTACTCGAGGACCGCAAGACCTGGAAGAAGCTGGAGCCGGAAGGCGAGATCGGCGCCTGGGTGCGCGACCGCTGCTACGAGCTGGGCATGATCCTGCGCAACAACGACGACATCTTGGTCTTTGCACCCTCCTTGACCATCACCAAAGACGAAGTTGACTACATGGTCGGCCTCACCGAGCAAGCGCTCGCAGAGGCGTGTGAGAAGTTCGGCAAAGGTTAGGGAGAAGATGGCATACCCCACGGTTCTGCAGGACGTACAGACTTGCATTGACCTCGGCGTGCCCTCCCGGGTGCCGATTTTCCTCCTGGGTGAGGAGTTCGATGTCGAGCAGTATGATATTGACTATCGCACCTACATCACCAGCCCGGAGGATATGGTCAACTGCTGGGTGCAGGCCGTCGCGCGCTTCGACTATGACTGGATTCTGCTGCATCCCGACGACTACATCGAGTTCGAGCCGTTGGGCCTTGTGACGGCGGCAGATGAAAAGATCCCGCCATCGCCCATCGAGGAGTTGCCTGCAGATTACGACACTCTTAACAGCCTGGAAATACCCGATGCCCACAGCGCCGGGCGAATGCCGCATCATCTGGCCGGCCTGCAAGGCATCAAGGAGGCGATGGGCGACAGCATCTGCCTCGCGGGTCGCGTGGCGGCACCGTTCAGCTCGGTGTGCCTGCTTTACGGGGTGCAGGAAGCGCTGATGCTGATGATGACCGATCCGCAACTGTTCCGCGATACGGCCGAGTTCATGGCCGAATTGATGGTCTATTGGGCGCACGAGCAGATCAAGGCCGGCGCCGACGCCTTGTGGGTCGGGGATTGTGTGGCCTCATCGGGGTTCTTGTCGCCTGCGCACTACGAGGAGTTCGCCATGGCCGGAGCCGGCCGGGTCTGCGATGCCATCAAAGACGCCGGCGCATGGGCGATCTACCACGGTGGCGAGCCCTCTCTGCCCCACCTCCAACTGGCGGCTCAGTTCCAGCCGAGTATGCTCAATGTGGGCGAAGACCTTGACCTGGCGGTCGCCAAACAAGCCCTAGGCGACCAAGTCTGTCTGTCCGGCAACCTCAACCCGATTCAGCTCTTCGAGGCCAAAGACCTTGCACTGGTAGCAGAGGAGACGCTTCGAGTTATCGAGGCCGGCAAGCCGGGCGGCGGATATATCTTCAACAGCGGTGAGGGCGTGCCTCGGCAGACTGACCCCGAGATCATCGCCACGATGATGCAGGTGGCAAAGGAGCACTGCTGGTACGACCAGCAGGACTGAGTGAAATGCAGCAGCACAAGGATACGCTAAACTGCGCTGTCGTCGGCTATGGCCGCTATCACGACTTCGGGCGGATGCACTGCCGCTGGATCAGCGCCTGCCAGGAACTCAACCTGGTCGCCGTTTGTGATATGGACCCACAGGCCCGCCAACGCGCCGGCGGCGATTTTCCCGATGCGCGCCTTTATGCTTCGGTCGCTGAGATGCTCGCCGATGACGACATTGACATGGTCAGCGTCGTCACTCCCCATTTCACCCATACCGAAATCGCCACCGACTGCTTGCGGGCCGGCAAGCATGTAATCGTCGAAAAAGCGATGGCTACTAGCGTAGCCGACTGTACGGCCATGATTGAGGCCGCCGAGCGCGCCGGCCGCAAGCTGGCGGTATTTCACAATCGGCGCCATGACGGCAACTACCGCGCCATTCAGCGAGTAATCGCCGATGGCACCATCGGTGAGGTGTTCCACGTCGAGTGCTCGGAGGAAAGCTACACCGAGCCGCAGCAGTGGTGGTATTCCGAGCCCGACAAGTCCGGCGGGGCGCTGTTCTACTGGGGCCCTCATGCGGTGGACTGGGTGCTACACCTGGTGCCGTCGAGGGTGGCCCGGGTCGTCGGCGCCACCCAGAGGCGCGTCTGGTCACACGTGGACATCGCCGACGAGGTGCGCGCCTATCTCTGGTTTGAGAACGACGCGACCGCCACTATCACCTTCTCCCGCATCGCCGCCATCCGCAAGCCTTTGTGGCGGATACTGGGCACCAAGGGTGGCATCGAGGATTCCAAGGTCGGCGTCTGCGAGGGCAACTACATCCCCCATTACCAGGAGCTGCTGGTGGGCGATGCCGGTGAAGGCCAGATCCGTGTGGTGACTGTGGATGGCGAGGAGAAAAGCGAGACTCTGGTTGACTATCTGGCCTCGGATTGGCTGACGTATTACCAGGACATGGCCGCCGCGGTCTTGCGCGATCAGCCGCTCCCGGTCACGGGAGAAGAGGGACGCATGACGGTGGCGGTCATGGCTGCGGCGCAGGAGTCGGGCGACCAAGGCGGAGTCATCATCGAGATGAGTGACTATGAGTGACAGCGCCGACGATGTTACGGTGCTGATCCCGGAGCCGCTGCGGGTCTACACCAACGGACACGCGCAGGTGAGCGTGCCGGCCGGCACCGTCGGTGAGGTGCTGTACCAGCTTGTCACCCGCTACCAGGAGATCGGGGCGCAGATAATTGACGAAGCCGGCGTTCTGCGACATGGCGTGACAGTTGCAGTCAACGGCCAGGACATCCGCTTCGTCGGGCACCTCCAAGCTCCCGTGCGGCCCGGCGAGCAACTCCAGATCGTGGTGACGATGCTGGTCTAGGAAACAATTCGTGCTCCCCCGCGTCGAAATAGATAGAAATTCGACATCGAGACACGGAGACGACCGGATGCGTGTAAGGCGCCTCATCATAGCGATATGGGTATTGGTATTGCTTTTCAGTGCCACCGCGGTGCTGGCCAGGCAGTGGTCTGAGCAGCGCGAGCAGGCCGTCGGTGCCGAAGTTGCCGAGCAGATCGAGAAGCAGTACAAGCTCTGGGAGGACGAGGCGAGCCAGAAGCAGGTCGAGGAAATCCTAGCCGAATTGGTGCCACACACCGACCGCCCGGATGTTGAGTATCTGGTGAAACTGCTGGACAGTGATGAGGTCAATGCCTGCAGCATACCCGGCGGCCGCATCTACGTGCACCGAGGACTGATCGAGGAAGTCGAGTCCGTTGACGAGCTGGCCGCGGTAATGGCCCACGAGATTGCCCACAACTGCACTTATGACGCCATGGACCAGGCCGAGCGCAACCAGAAGCTATTCATCGGCGGGATCACGGCGGCGCTGGTGGCGATATTCGTCGGAGCCGACAGTAGCGAAATATCCGGCGTTCTGGCCGCCGGCTCGTATGTGCGCCAGGGGATTCTCAGCCGGTATTCCATTGACATGGAGCAGCGCGCTGACCTCAACGCCATCCGCTATCTGGCGGCTAGCAAGTACAACCCCACCGGCCTGCTGACCTTTATGGAGCGGCTGCTGGCCCAGACCTACAAGACGGCGCGCCCCGACTACGGGATCTATGAGACCCACCCCCAGGCCACGGAGCGCTGCGCATATATCATCCAGGCCATCTATGACGCGGGGTTCGACATCAATCGGCGTGCGGTAACTAAGTGGGACCCGCCCAGCTTTGAGAGCATCGGCCCTGAAGAAACGCAGATAGACCGCCAAACAGCGCCGGCCAAGATATCACTGTGGGGCGAAGAGCTGGTCACCCTATACTATGCCGGCGAATATCCGGGCATTGACAAGCGCGCCGAGGCCATCTGCAAGCACCTCACGGAAGCGCTCGCGGCGGGCCTGGTGCTGTACCAGATAGACACTGCTGAGACTGACGGAACCTCTACGATCACGCTGCGGGGTCAGCCGATGATGAAAATCTATCCCGAGGACGTGCAATCAGAAGCAAGCTCACCCCAGGCTGTGGCCGACGGCATCGTCAGGGCGCTGGCCAGAGCCATGCACCGGGAGGAGCTGGCGCGGCGGTATCACTAGATGGGCCAGCGCATCACCATCGAGAAGTGGGCCGAGAACCTCGAAGAAGTCACCCTTGCCCGCTGGCTGAAGGCCGAGGGCGACCACATCGTTGCCGGCGAAGTGCTGTGCGAGATCATCACCGATAAGGCCACCTTCGAGTACACCGCTGAGCAAGCCGGCACAATCGTCAGGATCTACGCCGCCGAGCGCAGTACCGTACCCGTCGGCTATATCATAGCCTTCCTCGCCACTGCCGGCGAGCAGCCGGACCCCGACATCGAGACCCACAATGAGAAGCTGCTTGCCGATAACCAACAGCAGGCGCAACTGGACCTCGACGATATTCTCTCAGCCGCCGGTGGAAAACCTGCTCGACCGCGCGCAACCGCGGCCGCACGACGGCTGGCGCGCCAACTTCAGATTGACCTGCAGCAGGTCGCCGACTGGCTCAGTCCGCCCACCGAACTGATTACCGAAGACCACGTGCAAGCATACTTGAGCGACAAAGGGAGCAGCGGTGATTGACCTAAGCGGCAAAGTGGCGCTGGTGACGGGTGGCTCGCGAGGCTTGGGCCGGGCCATCGCGGTACAGCTCGCCGAAGCCGGCGCGGAGGTTGCGGTCAATTACCTGCAGAACGCCGCAGCGGCTGAAGAGACCGGTCGCCTCATCACCGAATACGGACGCCGCTGCATTCTCTGCCAGGCGGACGTGAGCGACCGCGAGGCCGTCAAGGCGATGGTCGAGCAGGTTTCCCAGGAATTGGGCGGGCCGGATATCCTAGTCAACAACGCCGGCATCATCAGCGACCAGTTCCTCGCCTTCATGAAGCCGGAGCAGTGGGAGAGCGTCATTGCCACCTCCCTGACCGGCGCCTTCAACTGCTGCCAGGCGGCCATGCGGCCGATGCTGAAAAAGCGCTGGGGTCGCATCGTCAATATCGCCTCTGATGCCGGCTTGATGGGCGACTTGCGGCGCACCAACTACGCCGCCGCCAAGGGTGGTTTGATCGCCTTCACTAAGGCGCTGGCGCGTGAGGTTGTCGCCCAGGGCATTGTCGTCAATGCGGTGGCGCCGGGTGTCATCGAGACCGACCTGATCGCTGAGATGACCGACAAGCAGCGCGAGCAGATGTGCCAATTGATCCCAGCCGGTCGGTTCGGGCGGCCTGAAGAGGTCGCTCCCCTCGTGGCATTTCTGTGCTCGCAGCATGCCAATTACATCACCGGCCAGGTCCTCAGCGTTGACGGCGGCCTCCGCATGTAGCGCCTGAATCGGCTGTAATTCCCCGACTTGCAAAGCCCACCTGAATCGTTTATATTGTGGGCGCGGATAGAAGTAATTCACCTCTACGATGGGATCGGATGCGTTACCGTAAACGTACATTCCCACGTACCGACCTGCCACTAGGCCTACCGCCACTTGCTATTGCTCCACTGTCACTTGCATCCAGCGACCTCAAGGGAAGGGACGGATATCATGCCGGGGCGGAACCGTTTTCTTGACGGCCTGCAGCGGGTCATGCGTGCCTTCGCGCCGAGCGAAGAGAACTTCTTTGAGCTGTTCGAGGCTCTGGGCGACAAGGCCCTGGCGGCCGCCGAGTGCCTCGACGATGTCATGCAGAGGTTCCACCGTTTGCCGCTAGCTGTAGAGAGAATCGAGGACATCGAGCACGAGGCCGACGAGATCGTCCACGAGGTAGTCAGGCGGCTCAACACCACCTTCGTCACCCCCGCCTTGTTCGACCGCGAGGACATCTACCGCGTTGCCGAACGCCTCGACGACATCATTGACCAAACCAAAGGCGCCATTGACCGCCTACAGCTTTTCAAGATTGAGAAGCCCACCGACAGGTGCAAAGAGCTGGTGAAAATCTTCGTGCAAGCGGCAGAGTGTCTGCAGAGCAACATGCACAACCTGGCCGGGCTCAAACCCACAGACTGCGAATACGTTGCCGAGGTCAACACTCTGGAGAACCAGGCTGATGTGGTCAACCGGGCGGCCATGAGCGAGCTGTTCCAGTACGAAGGCGACCCCCGTCAGATCATGAAATGGCTGCAGATTTACCAATTCATCGAAGAGGCGATTGATAGCTGCGAGGCGGCAGTCAATTTCGTCGAGGCAGTGGTGGTGAAGAATGCCTGACCTGCCGATCTGGGTCTGGGTGACCGTCGCGGTGGCCCTGACCTTCGACTTCATGAACGGATTTCACGATACGGCCAACGCGATTGCCACTTCCGTGCTTACCCGGGCCTTGAGTATCCGTCAGGCGATTGTGTTCGCATCAGGCCTCAATTTCCTGGGTGCGGTGGTAAGCGTCAGGGTCGCCGCAACCATTGGCAAGGGCATCGTGGACCCGGCCGATACCTCGCATACGGTAGTGCTGGCCGCTTTGCTCGGGGGCATTACTTGGCTGCTCATCACCTGGTATCTGGGCTTGCCGACGAGTTGCTCTCACGCTCTCGTTGGCGGAGTGATTGGAGCTGTACTGGCTGACCATACGACCCTTCAGGCCGGTGGCGGCATGCTGGGCTGGGGTGTTAACTACGGTGTGCTACAATACGCGGGGCTGACCAAGATATTCGTGTCTCTGCTACTGTCCCCGATATTCGGTGTGATCGTCGGTGTCGCGCTGATGATTACTCTGTTGCACATCTTCGGCCACTGCGCCCCGGCGGCGCTCAACCGCCATTTCAAGCGTTTCCAGATCATGTCCGCAGGCTTTATGGCCTTCAGCCACGGCTCCAACGACGCCCAGCAAGTCATGGGCATCATCACTCTTACACTGGTTGCGAGCGGAGCTCTAGGCACCTTTATAGTCCCCTTCTGGGTCAAGGTGTGCTCGGCCACTGCTATGGCTCTGGGCACGGCCGCCGGCGGCTGGCGGATCATTAAAACAGTCGGCCGCAAGGTGATGGAACTGAAGCCGATCCACGGTTTTGCCGCCGAGACGGCTGCAGCCTCAGTCATCCAGTTCGCGACGCACTTCGGCGCTCCGGTCAGCACCACTCACGTCATCTCCACCGCCATAATGGGCGTGGGCCTATCTCACCGACTCACGGCGGTGAGATGGGGCGTAGTGGGGCAGATCGTCGGCGCTTGGATACTGACGCTCCCGATGTCTATGTTCTTCGGCGCGCTGGCTCACTGGATAATCCACAACTGGCTGTAAACTCCGCACACAGGCGATGAGCGATGCAGGCCAGGCTGTACCATGTTGCCATAACCGGGCTCGGGGTCGTCAGCCCTTTGGGCAGCGGCGCCAGTACCCTCTGGGAGGGTTTGCTGGCCGGCTGTCGCGGTCTCACTAGCCTGACCAAATTCGACCCCACCGGCCTGCGCAACCAGAAGGCCGGCCAGGTTAATGACTGGCAATTCGACCCCGCTGAATATGGCCTCCAGCAAGCGCCTGACGAGGCCACCCAGTTTCTGCTCGCTGCGGCGCACGAGGCGGTCGCCGATGCCGGTCTCGATGACCGTTTGCACCCAGGCGCGGAGCCTGTCGCGCAGGCAGGGGCAGTGCTGGGGACCAACTTCGGCGGCGCTGCTTCGTGGGAGAGCTACATCAACGGAGTACTGGTCGGCCGGCCCTCACCCACGGCTTTCGAGCAATTTAGCTTCCACGAGGCGCTATCCCTGCTATCCAGCAGCTTCGCCCTCAGTGGCCCCTGCAGCCAGCTCTCCATGGCCTGCGCCTCCGGAACTGCCGCTATCGGCTACGGAGCCGAGCTGATACGAACCGGCCAGGCCGAGCTGGTGCTGGTCGGCGGCTACGATGCCCTGGCTCCCAGTATTCTCAGCGGGCTAAGCCTACTCCGCACCATGACCGATGACGACCTCTATCCGTTTTCGGCCAACCGCAGTGGGACCCTTTTCGGTGAGGGCGCGGGCGTGCTGGTGCTGGAGAACCTGCAGCGCGCCCACCAACGCCGCGTGCGCTGCTACGGCGAAGTCTTGGGGGCGTGGCAGAACAACAATGCTTACCACCTGACCGCCCCCGATGCCGGCGGTGCCGGTATGGCACGAGCCTTGCGGGGAGCGCTGCAGGTAGCGGGAATTGCCCCTGAGGACCTGGATCACATCAACGCCCACGGCACCGGGACAGAGTACCACGATGTGGCCGAGACCGAGGCGATCAAGGCCGTCCTCGGCCCGGCCGCTTACGACATAACCGTGGTGTCCATAAAGGGGGCTATCTCGCATCTGATGGGGGCAGCCGGGGCCGTCGAGGGTGTTGTGACAGCTCTAGCGCTCTTCCATCAGATGGTGCCGCCTACCACCAATTACGGCGATCCGGACCCGGCCTGTGACCTGGACTACGTTACCACCGGCGCGCGCCGCCAGCCTATCAAACACGCGGCCTCGCTCTCAGCCGGCATCGGCGGCGATAACGCGTGTGTGGTCCTGGGCCGGCTTATCTAGCAACGCGTAGCTCGGCCTGCCCTGAGCTTGTCGAAGGACAGGTGAGAACGCGGTTCACCGCGTTCTCAGCTTCCAGCTCGAGGTCATTGCCGTGATTACACTGTGCCATTTCACTCGGGGATAATCCAGACTACAGACTGTGAAAAACGCATCGTCTCAAAACCAGCGCATAGTCATCAGCGGAGCCGCACCGATTGCCTCCGTCGGCATCGGGCGCGAGGACTTCTTAGAGGGCCTGCGCGAAAACCGCGCGGGCCTCGGCGCCTCGCAACGCCTGACTGATGCCGGCGGCTTCGCACAGGTGGCGGAGTGCCGCGACTTTGTGGTCGAGGACTATCTGGAGAGCAAGAAGACCTACCTCGACCGCTGCTCGGAGCTGGCGCTGGCGGCTGCGGCCCTGGCCTTCGCGGACGCCGGACTGGTCTGGTCGGAACTGGATGGCGAGCGGATCGGCCTATGCCTGGGCACCGCCTACGGCTGTCTCGAATCCATGACCAATCACACAGCGCGGGTGCAGGCCAAGGGCTTGCGTTTCGGCTCGCCGATGATCTTCACCCACACAATGCCCAACTCACCCACGGCGCTGGTGGCCATCGAGTACGGTATCCACGGGCCGGCTGGGACCTTTTGCGCCGGCAGCATAGCGGCGGCCTGTGCGCTGGAGTTCGCCCTGCGCCGCCTCAAGAGCGGAGATGCCGACTTTGTACTGGCCGGCGGCTGTGAGGCACTGAGTGTCGCGCTGCTTGGCGGCCTGGGCGGCCCCGAGCGACTCGGGCCGGATTTCGTACCGGGTGAGGGCGCCTGCCTATTCGTCCTGGAGCGCATGCACACGGCAGCGGCCAGAGGTGCTGAGATGCTAGCCGAGATCGCCGCTGTCGGTCTGGCGGTGGCTACCGAAGCCAATCCCGACGCCGCTCTGGACGCCGCGTGCGCGCAAGCCGCTCTGACCGACAGGCCCGCGATATTCGCCCCGCCCGCCGCATACGGCCACACCTTCGGCACCTCAGTGGCTCTGGACATTTGTGCGGCACTCGGTAGTTTGAAATCGGATGCGAGCTGCGATTGCATCGCCATAACCGGCCGCAGCGGCCTTACCGGCACTCATGCGCCGGCCGCTGCTGTCATCATCCGGAGCCTAACATGAGCTATCCAGCCAAGGAGTTAATCGCCCATTATCGGCTGATGGTCACCATCAGGGAGTTTGAGGAGGCTCTGGATGACCTCTTCAGTCAGGGACTAATCACCGGCACCGCGCACTTCTGCCGAGGCCAGGAAGCCTGTGCGGTGGGAGCCGTCGCGGCGCTGGAAGCCTCTGATTTGGTGACATCGAATCATCGCGGGCACGGCCATTTCATCGCCAAAGGCGCGGAACCGGGGCGGCTGATGGCTGAGCTGATGGGCAAGCGGGCCGGCTATTCCGGCGGGCGCGGCGGCTCCCAGCACATGGCTGCCTTTGACCTCGGCTTCCTGGGCTCCAACGGAATAACTGCCGGTATGATACCGATCGCGACCGGGGCCGCAATGACCCAGAAGCTCAAGCAGACCGGCCGCGTCGTACTATGCTTCTTCGGCGACGGGGCTTGCGCTCAGGGCGCCTTTCACGAGGCGATCAACATGGGGGCGCTCTGGGAGCTGCCTATCGTCTATTTCCTTGAGAACAATCTCTACGCAATGAGCACGCATGTCGGCGAGAATTTCAAGATCACGGAGCTCGTGCAGTTCGCTGACGCATACGGTCTGGCGGGGGTCAGCGTTGATGGCAATGACTACTTCGCAGTGCGAGCGACGGTCACTGAGGCTGTGAGCCTGGCCCGCTCCGGAGCCGGGCCGACGCTCATCGAGGCCCGCACCTACCGCATGTGCGGACACTCCAAGAGCGATGACTGCGAATACCGGTCTGATGAAGAAGAGCGAACCTGGGCGGCCCGGGACCCGCTGCTAGTCATGAAAAGCCGGCTCATTGCCGACAGCATTATGGATGAAGCGACGGCGGCAGCAGCCGAGCAGCGAGCTGCCGACGATGTTGCAACGGCGATTGAGTTCGCCCGCCAAGCATCCGAACCTGACCCTGATACGCTCACCGAGGGGCTTTTCGCTGCTTCATACCTCAAGGCTCGGTAGCTCTAAATACCACGCACGACCCCGCTGGGCGCAGAAGTAGCGATTCACCGAGGATTATATGAGGCGGTATGGAATGTTCTCATCGTCAACCGATAAAAATCTGCCGCAATTTTTGACCAAACACATCTAACTGAATCGGGTCACTATGGAGGGCTTCTGATGCATTCATCTTACCAGGGTAACACTCTGCTGTTTAGGCTCGTTGCAGTAATGCTGTTTGTGCTGCTTTACCCGATATGCGTTGCCGCAGCCCCGGGCATCGGCGTCGCCTTTTTCGCCAATGCGACCCCCAACTGCCCCGCGCCTGAGGGCTTCGCGGCCAGTGACTGGGAATGGCGCCCGCTGTATGTGAGCAACTCCGGAAGCTTCGCTATGCCGCAGAACCCGAACCTCATCGGCAAACCGTTCCACTGGCAAAGTACGGTCGCGTGGAAGAACCACATGGGCGCTTCCCCGTGGGGCAACAGCGCGGATTTCGCGCACGACGGTCTGCCCTCGGGTGTGTGGCGCAGGTATTCGGAGACACTCTATCATCAAGTGAACGGTGCGGTCATCCCCAACCCGCAGGCGGTCCCGGGCTATGATGTACCGGATTACTATTTCCAGCACTACGGTGCAGGGGGCACGATGTCGGCCGACCAGCTCCCCACCAACTGGTATCTCGATCCGATGAAGCGGTGGTTGGTCTGGTCGGCACTCACTGCTTCGGACGGAATTAGTAATTGGGGTGCGTATCAGGACATCAGCGGAATGTACAGCTTCGAGAAATGGGAAGGCGGGGAGGCCCGTACCCTGCAGTGCGGAGCGCGGATGGGCTCCGGTGGTGCGGGGCTCTTTGCCGGGCTGCTGGTCGCTGAGTATGCTCTGACTATCGCCTATGACCAGCAGGTGCAAGCCCTCAACCAACAGGTCGCGGCCTACCGTGCAGCCCAGATGCCCACCGAGCACGACTACTATGGCATTGATGACCCGTCGCTCGGTCAGCGGATCGTCGTCCGGCGCAAAGTCCCCAACTTTGCCATTCCTTCGGGCTGCGACTCGGGAATTGCGCCCACCCGCAACAGCCAGGGAAGTGTGGGTATTCGCACTCCGGAGCTGACGGCACCGCAGTCCGGAGAGGCCTCACAATCCAAGGCCGTGACCTTCAACGAGAGCTTCACCACCGCGACGGTGCCGTTCCAGTTCAGCATCGAGCCGTCCTGTGAATCCGGCACTCCGTCATCGCAGTTCAGCGGCCGTTTCTCCCTCCGCCTGCACGAATATGGCGGCGGATGGCATGAGGTCCCCATCGCCGGCGTGAAGGCCGGCCAGTGGATCAGCCCCTGGAGCTACGTGCAGGACCGCGACACGGCCCCAAGCTGGAACAGCACCAATAACGCTGGTGAGGCAGTCTCGACCCAGGTCAGCACCAGTGGCACGAACTCATTGGCCCTCGCCTGGTCGGGCGAGGTGATTGTGCGAGCGTATGACTGGGGCGTCAGTCACTTCGATAAGCTGGAGGTGAAGGCCACCGTTTCGGCCAAGGGCGCCGCGGGTGGAGAGACCACCAAGGCCCGAGGCTGGCTGTCGGTGCAACCGCTGTTCACCCGCAACATCGCCCAGGCGGGGCCGTGGGCGTCAAAGCAGCCCGGCCAGTCGGTTACCTTCTCGGCGGATACCAGCGTCATCCCAAGCAACGCCACCGCCACCACCTATACATGGACTTTCCCTGACGGCTCGACCCAGACCGGCAGCAGCGCCAGCTACACCTTCAACACTGCCGGCATCTATGATGTCAAGCTGAAGGTGGACCCGACCGTGCCCGATGTCGCACCCAATGCCTACCTGTTCAACGATCCGGCGGGTGGACTCTCCTATGACATCTGTCGGGTTGCGGTCGGCCAGAGCTCGAATCCGGTCGACTCGTCCGACGCGGCCACTGTGCAGTTCCAGAACGTGACTGTAACGGCCACCGCCTCGCAGATCACCGCCGATTTCACCACCAACACACCCTTACAGGCGCTGTTTTCCTGGAGAATGGCACCGCCCGATTTCGTCGGCCCGATGCCTACCGGGCTTGAGGGCTACGTGACCGACCAGAATGCCACCACGAACCACCACCTCTCTGTCTCTGTGGACCAGGGAACGCCCTACACCCTGAGCATCTCCGTGCAACCCGGCGGATCGGGCACCAAAGTGTACGCCCGCTACGACAACCAGCAACTCTGGAACATCATGACACCGACCAGCGGCACGGGGTCCGTGGCCCTGTCATCGAGTACCGCCCCGGTCTCGTTCTCGGTCCCGACATTCGCAGGCACTCCCGGCCAGGCGCACATCACTTGGGCAAGCGATGTCGCCACCACCACGCGCGTGCAGTGGAGCGACCAGCTAAGCAGTCCCCCAAGCAGCGCCGCTGCCGCCGGCAACTACTATGATCCCACCTACACCACTGACCACGATGTGACCATCACAGGTCTGACGCCCGGCCAGACCTATACCTTCTATCTGTCGGGCGTACCGCAAGCGAGCACCGGGCACGTCTATCTGCGACACCCCTATGCGCCGGGGTCGTCGCTTGCCCCTATCGGCTGGAGGTTCACTGTGCCGCAGTACTATGACTCCGGCAGTCGCGCGGGCGAGGCACATCCGCTGGAGTACCTGACGGCTACATCACAGGAGGGGGGAGCTTTGCAGGTCCAGGCCGTCCTCCAGCAGCCGGGCCGGATTCGCCTGAACTACCGGCCATACGGCACTGGAGACTGGACAACCGGGACCTGGACGGACGCCTCCGGCACCCAGCAGTGGTCGCTGGCTCTGTCTCAAGGGCCGTATGAGCTGGTGGTGGATTGGGAGACACTCGGTGGTCAGATCATGTCCTCGCGACCATACGCTGTCGTGCACCAAGAGGTGGAGGAACCGCAGCCGGTGGGCTTGATCAGCGTCACTGTGGTGCGAGCCGACAATAGACAAAGACTGCAGGGCATCGGCGTATGCGTGGATACGTGGAGCAATCCGGACTTCGTAGGCGAGACCGATGCCAATGGCAACATCATCTTCCATGACATCGCGGTCGGGGAGCACACTGTTTTCGCCTCGGAGGCGGGCTACCATTCGGCGAATCAGACGGTCACGGTGCAGGAGGACCACGGGCACATCGTAGAACTGTGGCTTGGCATGAAATCCACCGTGTACGGCTCCATCAAGCTTGCCGCCGAGCATCGAAACGCGCGGCCACAACTGCCGAGAAAGCCCGTGGATGGCGGAGACGGCTTCTATTACGCAGACCAGATCAACGTCTCGGCGACCCCCGGCGGACCGACTGTGCAAAGCCATCGCGAGGAAGCCGCCGGTAGCTTCGAAGCAGGTATGAAGCAACACGGCTTCTATCTGTTCGAGGACCTTGCACCGGGCGCACACACTATCAACATTTCGCTGGCCGGGTGGACCACACAACCATATACGGTAAATATCACACAGCCCGGCCAGAAGATCCGCCATGACTTCGTCATCCAGCCTGCCCAGGAGCAGCAGGGGCAGGGCCAACAGGTCGCAGTGCAGGCGAGCGCCTATTCGCCATACCGCTGCTCACGCATCGTCGGATGGGACTGGCTGCGGAGCAACGGAGCGGCCATCACCTTCGCCTTCTCTGGCGCGGAGTTCCGGGGCTGCGATCCAGCCGGCATTCGCCTGGAGGTCGAGGCCTTGTGTACCGACAAGGCCAGCGGCGGCGCCGGCTATAGTGCCGACCTAACCTTCCACCTCAGCGCAGGATCTCAGTCACACGTATGCAAGGTAGAGATGAAAAACCCGTTCGGGCCGCCTGACCCCAATCTGAGAACCGGCAAGGGCTACACGATAAACGGCAAGAGCGGAACGATACCGGCAGCCTTGATCAACCAGGCGATCGCCACCGGGCAGCTCACAGCGGCAATCACCTGGCCCTCGGATGTGAGTCCGCAAAACCGCCATGTCGCATTCAAACAAAGCTCCCTGACACTGAAGTCGCAATAGTGGGGACATTATGCCGATCTGAAGGGCGGTGTGTGAGGACGTAGCAGAAATATGTGGCATAGATGTCTTGACACGGGGCCTGTTTCACTACTATGATTAGTAGTACGTGTTATGGGGAATACTACTAGCAGGTAAGCAACTCGCCGAACCCGCTATCTGCGTCAACGCTCCAAGTAGCCGGAGGTGACCATCGTGGAAAAAGACAATGCGCCGGAGGTCCCCGTCTATCGCCCTGGCGAAGAGGGCCTGCAACAGACCCTGGGAGCCCTGGAAGCCCGCGTGATGAATGCCGTCTGGGACGTCGAGGGCCACGTCTCGGTGGAGCAGGTCCGCCAGAAGCTCGAGGAGCAGGGCAAGAAGGTCGCCTACACCACCGTCATGACCACCATGAGCCGCTTGTACAATAAGGGGCTGCTTAGCCGCGAGATGCGCGGCAAGGCCTACTACTATACCGCCGGCGTATCGCGCGGCGAGCTCGACACCAATGTCATCAGGCAGGTGATAGACGGCCTGCTGGGCACCTTTGCCGAACCGGTCATGTCGTACTTCGTCGAGGCGCTGCGGGACAGCGACCCGGCCCAACTCGATTCGTTAGCAGCGATGATCGAAGAGAAGCGCAAGGAAGATCAAGGGGGTTAGCTTCTTGGCCGCTGTGCTGGCCGCGGCCCTGCTGTTGATCGTCTCTGGCGCAGTAATACAACTGCTCATCGCCCTGCCGGCAACGGCTGCAGCCGAATCACTTTCCGATGACAATCCCGCTAGCGCTGCCCGTTTCTGGCTGGCGGTTTGCCTGTTACCCCCGATCGCCGCCGTTCTGCTCACCAGCCTTTGCCTGATCGCCCCCTCAACTGCTGCTCTCTCACCGCACCTGGAGCGCGTCCGCTCGCACTTCTGCTGGCGAGGTCTGACCCAGGCGCCTGACGCGGTCTGGCACTTCCGCCTAGCCGCCACGCTCGCCGCTGCCGTCATCCTCTTCGCCCTATCACGTTTCATCTGGCGCTGGGTAAGCTCCCGGCGAGTGGAGAAGCTGGCGGCGCAGATGGCAGCAGGCAAGGACCAAAGCCACCTGCTAATTGCGAGAAGCGACCACGACTTCTCTTTTACTGTGGGGGTGCGCGAGGGTTTCGTGGTGGTGTCGCGCGGACTGGTGGACCGGCTCACGGATGAGCAATTGCGCGCCCTGCTGGCCCACGAGCAGGCCCATGTTGAGCGCAAAGATAATATGTGGCATCTGATCGTCGAACTGGCCGGCACGCTTGCCTTGCCGATGCCGTTGGGCTTCCTCTCTGCTCAGCGCTGGCGGGCAGCGGCGGAAGCTGACTGTGATTTGCAGGCGGCCCAAGCTACCAGCCGGGAGACCGTCAGCCGGCTCCTGCTGATGCTGGAGCAGCAGACCCGCCCGCCGCAAGCCTCGCTGCCTGCCGGACTGACCCCCGTATATCATGCCGGCATCTCCCCCAGTCACCGTGCCGGCCGCCTGATCGGCTCGCCCCGACCTTTGGTGGCGCCGCCGCTGGCAGTCGTGATCGCCGCCGAATTGGGCGCCATACTGATAGCAGTTGTGCTAGCCAGACGTTGGCTGTGGGATTCGCTTTACTGTGCCGGTGAGAGCCTGCTCAGGGTGATGGCCGGCCGGTGACCGCGCAGGCCGTGGCGGATGGCGTATCTCTTTTGCAAAAACCACCGGTTTGTGCTAAAATCTCGGCGATGGAGAACCTGGGTTTTGAGTGGAGCACTATGCGCCGTGTCGGCATAATGGGCGGCACTTTTGACCCTATTCACCACGGGCATCTGGTCGCCGCCGAGCAGGTGTGTCAGGACTATGATCTGCAGCGCGTCGTTTTCATTCCCTCCGGCCGGTCTCCCCACAAGCCTGACGCCAAAATCAGCAGCGCTAAAGACCGCTATCTGATGGCGCTTCTGGCGACGATTGATAGCCCCCGCTTCTCCGTGTCCCTGGTGGAACTGAGCCGTGATGAGATCACTTACACCATAGACACCTTGCGGCAGTTGCGGTTATGGACTGGGCCGCGTTGCCAACTGTATTTCATTGCCGGCGCCGACATGGCCCTGGACCTGCCCACCTGGCGGCAGCCGGACGCCGTCCTGGACGAATGTCACTTTATAGCCGTCGAGCGTCCGAGGTATGATTTGACCAATCTTGAGCAGGCAATCGGCCCGCAGCGGGCGGCCAAAATGCAGGTGGTAGCGGCTCCCACCCCGGATATCTCGGCTACGGACCTCCGCAAACGGGTCGCTGCAGGCACGTCCCTGGCTGGCCTGACTCCGGAGCCTGTCAGCCTGTATATCGCGGCAGCAGGGCTCTACAGTTAGCTCCTGCCGTGCAGGTGTGGCGGCGTTGCGGGCAGCAGGGACCGAAACCAAACCAGCAGCAGTCATTCGGAGCAAGACATGAAGAGCTCTCTCGATATCGTCCTATACTTCCTGGCCATTGCCGTGATCGTCGGCGGAGCGCTGGGCGTGTACGACGCAGTGGTCTGCCCTACCGTGACCCGGCCGACCCCCGGTGTGGCTACCGATAGCGGTGAGCCGTGGTACCGGCCCAGCCACCTGCCTAGCGGCACGACCCTGCGCGTGGTCCTGCTGGGCGCTGATGAACGCAAGGACGACCCCGGCCGCTCCGATACCTTGATTGTCGTTTTCATCAACCCAAGCTTGAAGAAAGTGGCCCTACTCTCGATCCCGCGCGATCTCCGGGTCCGTATCCCCGGCCACGGTTACGACAAGATTAATGCCGCCTTTGCAGAGGGTGGGCCTCAACTCACCGTTGCCACGGTCCGGGAATTGCTGGACCAGGATACTGACTACTATGTGAAGGTCAATTTCGAGGGCTTTGTGAAGGTGGTGGACACCCTCGGCGGAGTTGACATAACTGTGCCTGACATCGAGGGGCCCAAAACTAATGGTGCCCATGAGGGCATGAACTATGACGACAACTGGGGCAATCTGCACATCGCGCTGAAACCGGGACGCCAGCACCTTGATGGCAGACAGGCTCTGGGATTCGTCCGCTACCGCAAGTCGAACGTTTACCGCACCCGCTCGGGCGTGAAATATCAGGTTGAGATCGGCGACCTGGAGCGCGCCGCCAACCAGCAGATGTTCATCAGGGAGCTGATGGACCAGAAGCTGCGGGTATCGCAATGGTGGCGACTGCTCAAGGCCGGCAGCCAGATAATGAACTATATCGAGACCGACATCGGCTGGCTCGAAGCCGTGGACATGTTCAAGGTCCTGAGGGCCGTCAAGCCCTCGGAGGTCCACTGTGCAACCGTGCCTATGGGCGGCCGCATGCACAACGGCGTCTGGTACGGCGAGCTGCACGAAACGGCCTTTCACGAAGAGCTTAGCACGATCCAGGACCATCTCTATGGCCGCATCAACACTGACTGCCCGGTAGCGGTCTATAACGGCTGCGGCAAGACCGGGATAGCCGGCCAGGCCGCCGAACTGCTGCGCCGCTACGGCTTCGAAGACGTCACCACCGACAACGCCGAGGAGTTCGACCACCAGCGCACCTCAATCGAGTACCACGGCGACACCAAAGCCATAGCCGAGCGCGCCGCAGAGGCCATCGGCTGCGGACAAGTCGTCGCCGCCACCGGCCAGGAGGCGCACGCGCGGCTGGATATCGTGATCGGTGAAGACTTCCAGCCGCCGAGTTAGATTCTTGAACCCGCAGCACCTAGGGCGGGCACCAGTTTGCACTCAGTTCAGGGAGGCGATTACTTGGGTTTGAATCCCAAAGAGAAGGCCGAGGCGATCGTCCAGGCGGTTCAGGACCGACGCGGCTTGGACATTGTACTGCTGGACATGCGACCGGTCACGACGATCTGCGATTACTTCGTTATCTGCCACGGGCGCTCGCCTCAGCATCTGGCAGCGATCGCCGAAGAAGTGCAGCAGCAGATGGAGAAGCTCGGCATCCGGCCCGGCCACGTCGAGGGCAGCCGCGAGGGCCGATGGATACTCATTGACTACCTCCACGTGGTGGTGCACATCTTTTCCGAAGAGACCCGCCAGACCTATGATCTGCAGCGCCTCTGGGCCGACGCCAAGGTCGTCATAGAGCCTAGCGATGACTGATGAAATAGCCGACGACAGTCAGGTCGAGCTCGACAAGCTCCTGGCACGGGGCCAGCTTCTGCTTCGGACCGGCGACTTGGCCGGGGCCGAAGCGGCGGCCCTTGAGCTCGCCGAGCGGCATCCGGACAGCACCTCAGCCCACGAACAGCTTGGCGATGTCTATCTGGCTATGGGCAAATCGGCGCAGGCCCGCAGGCACTACCGCTGCGCCCTCCAGATCGAGCCGGCCAATGCCGATGCCGAGCGCAAGTTCGCTGCTGCGCTAGTTAACATGTCGCCTGAGGAGCAGCGACGCCAGGCGATCCGGGGGCTTGTGAGCGGCTCTGACGATTATCAACCGAGTGCTCGCCGGCCGCTCAATGCGGTAGTAGCGGCTGTGATATTCCCGGGCCTGGGACAGCTCTATAACCGCCAGTACGAGAAGGGCCTGGCGCTTTTCGGCGGCGCCGCCGTGCTGGTCATGCTGCTGTTTTACGGCTTCGTCATCAATCCCTGGAGCATCGTGGCACATCAGGCCGCCGGCAAGAGCCTTACCTGGCAGCAACAGATCGAACTGGCCCAGAAGGTGCTCGCGAACATGTCAATAGGCTATTGGGCGCTGCTGATATGCGGCACTATGGTATTGGTGGCCGTCTATGTTTACTGCATCTACGACGCCCACAGAACCGCTCAGGAGCAGGTAGATACTCCCGAGGGACTGGGAGTCTAGCGGCGAATCCTGATAGGCCAGGTTGACACGTGTTGAACTTTTATACTAAGCTGTTCCCAAGCATGACGGCATATTTGCGATTGGGAGGCAACACAAGTGCGTGGGCGTGTAAAATGGTTTGACGCCCAAAAGGGCTACGGCTTCATCGAGCGCGAGGACGAGGAGGATGTTTTCGTCCACTACTCGGCGATTCAGGAAGAGGGCTACAAGACGCTCGATGACGGCGAGGAGGTAGAGTTCGACGTGGTGCAGGGCGACCGCGGCCCACAAGCTGCGAACGTCGTGCGCATGGGCGGCTCTAGCGCATCGCCGGTATCTGACGAAGAAGACGAAGCCGATACCGAGTCGGTTTGGTAGTCAAGCTCAGCACCAGTGCAGCTAATCGAGACCTAGAGTAAGCGACAACCCCGGGGTCCTCCGAGGGAGGAGAAGGCTGAGGGGTTTTTTGCGATTCCTAAACGGAGGCACGATAGGGCTTATAGACATACAACGCCCTGCCGAAGATGGCCAGGCGGAGAAGCATTGCATACAGGTTGGGTAGATATTATTTCCACATTCTTGAAAGAAGCGTCCGCCGTTCGGACCTTTCTCAGTATTCGCTGATTCTGGCTGCAGGAGCTCTGGTCGGGGTCCTAGCCGGCGGCGGCGCAGTTGCCTTCCGCTTGCTGATTGAGTACTTCCACATGGTGTTCTTCACGCAGCTACCTCACGCCTTCGCCTTCATGGGTGACAGCTACGTGATACTTGCGCCTGGGATCGGCGCGCTGTTGGGCGGCGCCCTGGTCCATCTGCTGGCACCCGATGCCGGCGGTAGCGGCATACCTCAGGTTATGGAAGCAGTGGTGGCGCAAGGCGGCAAGATCCGCGGCCGCGTCGCCGTGGTTAAGGCGCTCGCCTCCTCACTGACTGCCGGCTCCGGTGGCTCGGTCGGCCGCGAAGGCCCGATCGTGCATATCGGGTCGGCGCTCGGTTCGCTGATTGCCCAGGTTTGTGGCCTCAATCGCACGCGCATCCGCACCTTGCTGGCCTGTGGCGCGGCCGCCGGGATTGCTGCCACCTTCAACTCCCCCCTGGCCGGTGCCTTCTTTGCCCACGAGATCATCCTGTCAGAGGTCGGCGCCGAATCGTTTGCCGCAGTGGTGGTCTCCGCAGTCACTGCGTCAGTCATCGGCCATGCGGCCTTTGGCGATTCCCCGGCCTTTCTGATACCCGAATACAAACTCGCCACCTTAGGCGAATTGCCGTTCTTCTTCGTGTTAGGATTGGCAGCAGCGGCAGCGGCAGTGGTCTTCACCCGGGTGCTATATGCCGTCCAGGACCTGTTCGCGGCATCTCGGCTGCCGATATGGCTCACCGCAGCCATTGGCGGGCTCTTGGTGGGCTTGATTGGCTACTTCTATCCCGCCGTCCGTTGCATCGGGTATGACAGGATCAGGGAAATCTTGATCGGCCAGGAAACGGCCGCCGGGCTGCTATTGCTTCTATGTGTGCTTAAAATTGTGGCAACATCGCTGAGTATCGGCTCCGGCGGCTCCGGCGGCCTGGTGGCGCCTTCGCTGTTCATAGGAGCCGTTTTGGGGGCCGGACTCGCCCGCCTGACTGCCAGCTATACCGTGACGACCACACCGGCCTACGCGCTGGTGGGTATGGGGGCCACCTTTGCGGCCGCCAGTCATGCCCCCATCACCTCGGTCCTGACCGTGTTCGAACTGACCCGGGACTATAGCATGATACTGCCTCTGATGCTGGCCTGTGGCGTGGCTACCATCGCCGCCCGTATGATGTACCGCTTCTCGATCTTCAACTTCTACTTGGTGCGACGCGGCATCCACTACTCCCTGAGCCGGGACACGCGGCTGCTGGATCAAATCACCGTCAGCGAAGCGATGGCAACCGACATCATGACGGTGCCCCCTGACATGCCCGTGTCGCAGGCTGCTCACCTTTTCGATCAGACCAAGCACCACGGCTTCCCGATTGCCGATGACAACGGCATCCTGCACGGCATCATCTCTCTGGGTGATGTGCGCGAGGCCCTGGCGCGCGGCCGACACAACATCACCGTCCAGGAAGCGGGCACCCACGACCTGATTGTCGCCTTCCCGGACGAAACCCTCAATGACGCCTTGCGCAAGCTGGGCCTGCGCGATATCGGCCGGCTGCCCGTAGTCGAGCGCGATTGTCATACCAGACTCGTCGGGCTAGTCACCCGCAAAAACATTATCGGCGCGTACAACAGGGCCCTGGTCAAGCTGCACACCCATCTGGACGAGACCGTCAAACCGGAACACATCGAATAGCGGGGTGGCGATGGACTCCCAAGCGCGAGAACTGCTCATTATCGTCGCAACCTATAACGAAAGCGAGAATATCCCCATCCTTATCGCTAAGCTGAGGGAGCTACCGGTACCCGCGCACCTGCTGGTGGTGGATGACAACTCCCCCGACGGCACCGGCCGAATCGTGGAAGAACTCGCCGAGCAAACGCCCGCAGCCATCCGCGTCTTGCACCGCAGCGGTAAGCTCGGATACGCCTCGGCGCTGCGTGAGGGCTTCGCCCTGGGGCTGGCCGAAGGCTATAAGGTTATCATGACGATGGACGCCGACCTGTCTCACGACCCGGCCAAGATCCCCGAAATCTACGCAGCCACTGAGCACCACGATGTGGTGCTGGGCTCGCGCTATGTCCCCGGCGGCGGGACCGTCAACTGGCCGCTGCATCGGCGCTTGCTCAGCCGCACCGCCTCGCGCTTGGCCCGGTTGCTGGCCGGCCTACGGGCTTCTGACTGCACCGGCGGCTTCCGCGCCTACCGCAGCCCTATCATCACCGCCGCAGGTCTGCTTGACAGCAACACCGAGGGCTACTCCTTTTTGGTCGAGACGCTGTTCAAATGCCAACGTGCCGGCGCCAGTATCGGCGAGGTACCGATACTTTTTGCCGACCGCCGGCTGGGCACCTCGAAGATTTCCAAAAAGATTATCCTCGAGGCCGGCTGGGTGCTGCTGAAGCTATTCTGGTGGCGACTCACCCGTAAGCCCTGAGTGCAACACAGGCGACGTCGTGCTTGGCTTGGCAGGCAGACCCGGGCGTTCTCATTTCTCGATGCAGGTCTCTTTCCTTTTGGTTTCAGCAGGAAGGTATTCGGAGCAAATTGTGGAACCTAGACTGAGACACACAAGAAGCGATGGGCGGTGTCGGACACCGCTTTAGCACTCGTAATTGGGATACGATATAGGAGGAATACTCAAATGTCCGAGAAGCTAGCGATTGACGGCGGTGAGAAGGTCAGAGCAGAGCCGTTTCCGCCCTGGCCGTATTTCGACCAGGAAAGCATCGAGGCGGCCATGGAGCCGTTGCGCAGCGGCAAGGTCAACTATTGGACCGGCTCGGTCGGCCAGCAGTTCGAGAGTAAGTACGCCGAGTGGTGCGGCTGCAAGTATGGCATCTCAACCAACAGCGGCACCAGCGCTTTGCATGTGGCAATGGCCGGCGCGCTTAACATCGGCCCCGGGGATGAGGTGATCGTCCCCAGCTACACCTTCATCGCTTCCTCGATGTCCATCGCCCAGGCCGGCGCCGTGCCGGTATTCGCCGATGTCGAAAAACTCACCCACACCATTGCTCCGGCTTCCATCGAGGAGAAGATCTCCGACCAGACCAAGGCCATCGTTCCGGTGCATCTCTACGGCTGCATGTGCGACATGGACCCGATTATGCAGATTGCCGAGAAGCACGGGCTGTATGTGATTGAGGACTTCGCCCAAGCCCCCGGCGGTGAGTACAAAGGCAAGCAGGCCGGCAGTATCGGGCACGTCAACGCCACCTCCTTCTGCCAGAGCAAGCACTTCACCACCGGCGGCGAGGGCGGTTGCGTGGTCACCGACAACGAGGATTGGGCCTGGAATGCCCGCGCCTTCCGCGACCACGGCTATGACGTATCCGAGCGGATGCGGCTGCTGGAGCTAGAGGAGAAGCTGCCTTACATCCACAACCGCATCGGTTTCAACTTCCGCATGACCGAGATGCAGTCGGCCATCGGCCTGCGCCAACTCGAACTGATGGACACCTGGCATCTGCCTACGCGCCGTCGCAATGCCAAGATCCTTGACGAAGAGCTGCAGGACCAGCCGTACATCCTGGCGCTGCCGATTGATACCGAGGAGCGCAAGAACGCCTACTGGATGTACCCGATCATCCTGGATACGGATAATATCACGGTTGATGCCCGGCAGTTCTTCCAGGCGGTGGCTGCCGAGGGCGTGCCGGCCGGGCCTGTGATGTGGCCTGAAGGCTACAAGGAGAAGTGCTATGCCGAGCATGTCGGCTTCGGCGAGTTGGCCTACCCGTTCAAGGACCCGGCCACCAGGCCTGAGGCCGTGGACTACAAGAACATGGAGATGGCCAACGCCGTCTGGGTCGAGAGCCGCACCTTCTTCGTACCGCCGCATCCCACCTATGAAGAGCAAGACATGCGCGACATTGCCACAGCAATCAAGAAGGTCGGCGCAGCCTACGCCAAGTAAGCAGGCCTCAGCGGTTAAACCGCCGGAGGGCAGCTATGAAGCGTCGGGGCATCTGCCCGGCGCTTTGCTGTGTTCCGCTGACGATCTTGATGCCGAGCAAATAGTCGTTATGCTATAATACCAGCGCCAGAAAACACAAACAGCGAGGCCCGGGCTGCTGGCAGTGGTGCCGGGCTTGACGCAATTGTCATTCGGGCGACGGCCACGGCGCTTCTGGCCCAAAGGAGTTGCTGCTATGACCGCCAAAGATATCATGCAACCCGACTTCGTCTGCGTGCAGCCGGATATGCCTCTGAGGCAGGCGGCCGAGCTGATGACGGAGCAACGCAAGCTGCTACTGCCGGTGATTGACGCGGAAGGCTGCGGACAGGGAGTTCTGATGGAGGCCGACCTGCTACGGGTGGTGCTACCCAAGTATTTAGACGGTCTGGCCAGCCTCAACTTTCTGCCGGAGGCCTGCGACTTGTTCGACCTCAATGTGAAGATCCCCAGCCTCAAGGTCCAAGATGTTATCGGCCAGCGCAAGCTCTACACCGTTAAACCGGATACCAAGGCGATGGAGATCGCCCACGTCATGCTCACCGAACAGATATCGTCGGTAGCTGTCGAGAAGGATGGCAAGATCGTCGGGATCGTCACTCGCGGCAGCCTGGTGCGTCACATCTTCGAGCACCTACTCTGTGAGGAAGAGCAGCAGCAATGAATTACCCTGCCATAGGCGCGGTGGCAATATTCCTCGTCACTTACATACTTCTGGCCACCGAGAAGGTCCACAAAACCAAGGCGGTGCTGGCCGGCGCGGTCTTGATGATACTGCTCGGCATCGTCAGCCAGCGCACTGCCTTCCACGGGGGGCAAGCCAAGTACCTCGAGAACGTGTACATCGAGGGTATTGACTGGAACACCATCATGCTGCTCATCGGCATGATGATCATCGTCAACATCATCCGCACCACCGGAGCCGTCGAGTTTTTGGCCATCAAGTCCGCCAAGGCCGTCCACGGCCATCCCACTCTCATCATTGTGCTGCTTTGCGTCATCACAGCCGTATTGTCGGCATTCCTGGACAACGTGACCACGGTGATCATCATAGCGCCGGTGGCTATCCTAATCTTTGAGCGCCTGGAAAGCGATCCGGTTCCCTGCCTAATATCTGTTATCTGCGCCTCTAACATTGGCGGGACGGCAACACTTATCGGGGACCCGCCTAATATCATCATCGGCTCGGCAGCGCGTCTGAGCTTTCTCGACTTTCTATCGGTGGACGCCCCTGTGGCGATCGTCTCGATGCTGGCGCTCTTGGTGGCGATAGCTCTATTTCTACATCCCCGTCTCTCGGTAAGTCAGCAAGTGCGCGAACGCGTCATGGAGTTTGATGAGAGCGCGGCGATTACCGACTGGAGCCTGCTGCGCCGCTGCCTTGTGGTTCTGGGGATCACACTGATAGGCTATGTCGTTCATGACCGGCTTAGTCTGGAGCCGGCAACTATAGCTCTGGGCGGCGCGGCACTGCTGCTGCTGCTTCACACCGACGGCCCGGAAGAGGCGCTCGAGCGCGTTGAGTGGCCCACCATTTTTTTCTTCATTGGCCTCTTCATAATGGTAGCCGGCCTGGTGGAGAGCGGCGTAATGGAGATGCTGGGGCAAGGCTTCAGAACCTTCACTGGCGGCAACACCGCGGCAATGACCATGCTGATGCTCTGGGGCTCAGGTATCATGTGCGCAGTAGTCAACAACATCGCCTATACCACCATGATGACGCCGCTGATCACAACCATCGCGCTCTCCGCACATCCTGCAGCAGCCACCGCGTCATGGGTGGAAATATATCATTCGCCCGAAATACTGCCGCTGTGGTGGGCGCTCTCACTGGGCGCGTGTTTGGGTGGCAACATGACGTATGTGGGTTCGGCCGCTAATGTGGTGGTCGTGGGTATCGCTGACGGCAGTGATCACCCGATTGGCTTCGGTCGCTACCTCAAGTACGGTGTGCCGATTGCCTTCGCGTCGCTGCTGCTGGCCACCTTGTGGTTGTGGCTGCTGTTCTTGTAGGGGTGGGTAACGACGGGGCCGCCAGGAGGATAATGCAATGAGCAATACACAACGTTTCGGCATTTCCATGCCCGCTGATCTGCTGCAAGCCTTCGATGAACTCATCGCCAAGCAGGGCTATGCCAACCGCTCCGAGGCCATCCGCCATATCGTCCGCGACTTCCTGATCCAGCGCCAGTGGATGATGCCCGAAGGCCACGTCGTCGGCACTATCACTATCGTCTATGACCATCACGTCCGCGGACTGCAATCACGGCTGATTGACCTACAACATCAACATGAACACATCGGTCACATCTCCTGCACCACCCACGTACACCTCGACCATGAGAATTGCGTGGAGGTTATGGTGGTTGAGGGCACTGCGGAAGAGGTGCGCCAGCTTGCCGACACCATCATCAGCGCCCGTGGGGTCAAGCACGGCCAACTCTCCTGCACCGGCGTGACACCGCTCAAGCACGCTCACTAGGCAAGCTGAACAAGCCTGTGCCCCGACCGATTTTGGTTTGCAGAATCTGCCTGGCGGGAATATTGCTATTTGGGAATTGTTCAATCGGCACCTGACCGTACCCAAGGAGGAGAGCCGTTATGTCACCTGCGCTGATCTGGCTGATTGTGGGGCTTGGCCTGCTCATCATTGAGCTTTTCACCATGACCTTCTTCTTGATGTGGCTGGCCTGTGGCGCGCTGCTGGCGGCCGTTGCGGCCTTCTTCACCAGCGCCGCCTGGGTGCCGTGGATGGTCTTTTCGGTCGCCACGGTGGTGCTCTTGATCGCTACCCGGCCTCTGGCCCGCAGCATGCACGGCAGCGTCACCGTCCCCTCCAATGTGGACCGCCTCGTCGGCCAGACGGCGGTCGTCCTGGAGACCATCGACAATCTCCACAATACCGGCCGGGTGCGCATCGAATCCGATGAATGGCGCGCCCGCAGTGCCGGCGATGCTATCGCCCAGGGCCAACACGTCATCGTCAAGAGCGTCGAAGGCACTACCTTGATGGTAGAGCTCCCCGACGCCGAGACAACTGCAACAGACCAGTAGCCGAGTCGCCGCCGACGCCGTTCCGCCTCATCAGTATGTCCGTTAGTACGGTGCGAATGCGGTCGCAACCAAGGAGTTGACAAGCGATGAGTTGGGCAGGTTGGATTGTCTTAGCGATTCTGGCACTTGTGGTCGTGGGCAAGGCGGTCTATATCGTCCGCCAGCACCAGCGAGGTGTGGTGGTGACCTTCGGCAAATACTCGAGGACGGTGCAGCCGGGGCTGGTGTTCGTCTTCCCCTTCGTCCAGGGCATTACCCTGGTGGACATGCGCGAGACGGTCCTTGATGTGATGCCGCAGGAGGTCATCACCGAGGATAACGCTCTGGTGACCGTGGATGCGATCGTGTACTACGAGATCACCGATCCCTTCCGCAACCTCTACAATGTCACCGACTTCCGCATGGCGGCGGTCAAGCTGGCCCAGACCAACCTACGTAACGTAGTCGGCGATATGGAGCTTGACGAGGTGCTGACCTCCCGCGAGACAGTCAATGCCCAGTTGCGGCAAATCCTCGACGACGCTACCGATAAGTGGGGCGTGCGCGTCACCCGCGTCGAGTTGCAGACCATCGAGCCGCCCGCCGACATCATTCAGGCCATGAGCCAGCAGATGAAGGCTGAGCGCCTCAAGCGTGCCGCGATCCTCGAGGCCGAGGGCCTGAGGCAGGCCGCGATTCTCAAAGCCGAGGGTGAGCGCCAGGCCCGCATCAACATCGCCGAGGGTGAGGCGGAAGCGATCAAGAAGGTGGCAGACGCCGAGAAGTACCGCGAGATCGCGGTGGCCCAAGGCGAAGCCCAAGCTATCACCACCGTCTTCGACGCCATTCACGCCGGCGATCCCACACCCGACCTGTTAGCGATTAAGTATCTCGAGGCGCTCGCCGATATCGCCGACGGTGAAGCCACCAAGATCTTCTTGCCGCTGGAAGCGATGGGCGTCCTGGGAAGCATGGCCGCTATCGGTGAGGCCTTCAAAGACGTTCAGCCGCCGGCAGCCAAAGGTCAAGTGGCTCCATCGGACGGGTAGTAGCTAGCTCTGGATGGGAGCCGACGACGCAATGAAGCGGATCGTCAGCGTCAGCTTGGGGTCGAAAAGCCGAGACGCCAGCGCCACCGTTGAGATATTCGGCCAGCAGTTCCATCTGGAACGGGTCGGCACTGACGGCGACATCGCGGCCGCTCGGCGGATCATCTCCGAGCTCGATGGTCAGGTTGAGGCGATCGGGCTCGGTGGTATAGACCTCTATCTGGTCTGTGGGCGCCGTCGCTGGACGATCCGCGATGCGGCCAAGCTGGCGCGCGCCGCCAAGACCACTCCGGTCGTGGATGGCAGCGGCCTCAAGGACACTCTCGAACGCCGCGCCATCCGCGTGCTGCACGAAGAGGGACTCCTGGTCCCGCCTTCGTCTGCCCGTGATCCCGAGGCCGGCCCCCACTCCACCAAGGTCCTCATCGTTTCCGCGGTGGACCGCTTCGGCATGGCCGAAACCTTCGCCGAACTCGGCTACGACTGCCGCTTCGGGGATCTCATTTTCGCCCTGGGGCTGCCGCTCGTCCTAGCCTCGCTGACCTGGATCAAGCTCGCGGCCATAACCCTCCTGCCCCTTCTGACGCGCCTCCCCTTCACTGTCCTCTACCCCACTGGCAGCAAACAGGAGAGCCAGACCGGAAGAGCGCCTAAACACTTCGCGTGGGCCGACATCATCGCGGGGGACTTCCACTATATCAGGCGCAACTTACCTGCTGAGGGCGACTTACTGCGGGGCAAGACCATCATCACCAATACCACCACCGAGGCCGACATGCAGTTGCTGCGCGGCCTGGGCCTGCACCGGCTCATTACGACCACACCGCGCCTGGAGGGCCGCTCCTTCGGCACCAACATGATGGAGGCGGCGCTGCTGGCGCTGTCCGACAAGCCGTTTGCCGAGATCGGCCGCGACGATTACCTCGAAATGCTCGATAGAATGGAGTACGGCCCCTCGGTGGAACTACTCAACGACCCCAACAGGTGAAGCTGGCGTCTTGGGCTGTCCAGTCTCTGTATATGACTCTTCGGCGTGCGGTGCTTCATGGAAGCCAGGCCATGAAACTGGCTCTGATGCACAACAATCTCCAGGACGACGGGCATCCCTGCCTGTCGCGAAACGGGGACAGGCGAGGATGCCTGTCCTCCAGGATGGGGTTGTGGGGGCGAGGCGTCACCGGCTGCCTTGCCTGTCCACTCCTCTAACGCCCCAAGCTGAGCAATCACAGCTCCCGTCGGTGGCGCAGGTACTTCTCCTCCATATTCAGTTCTTCCAGCAGCTTGACGTAATCGGCGTGAAGCTCTCTGGCGATTTCCGGATGCTCGCCGATGACGTTTTGCTGCTGGCCGGGGTCCTCAGCTAGGTCATAGAGCTCCGGCGGCGGGATCCTGTCCCCTACTACCACGGCGTCGCGGCTCTCATCGTCCACGATGCTGGTGACATGCGATACCGGCGGCGCGTCGGGGCTGCCGAAGTGTACCAGGCACCAGTTGCCTTTGGTCACTGTTACCGGCCGTCCGCCGTTGGGATCGTGGGCCAGCGAGGCGGTCGTGACAGCGAAATCGCGATTGCTTTGGCGCTCGCCGTTGATGATCGGCAGCAGACTGGCTCCGTGCATGGTCCCGGGGTCGGGTGCGCCGCTGAATTGCAAAATCGTCGGCATCAGGTCAGGCGGCTGGGCATAAGCTGAGACGCGCTTGCCCGTAGTCTGTTCGGGCATCCGGATCAGCAGCGGAATGTGCGCCACCTCCTCATAAAGCTGGACGATGGCGTGACCCTGCTGTTGAATCAGGCTCTTGCCGGTCAGCCCGTGCTCGCCCAGATAAAAGCCGTGGTCCGTGGTGAAGATGACCATGGTCTCGTCCAGCACGCCGAGTTGGTCCAGGCGCTGCAGCAGGTAGCCCACCCAGGTGTCCACCAGGCTGACCTCGCCCGCATACAAGGCCCGCATGTGCTGCAACTCCGCCTCGGTGTAAACGTCGGCCGGACCGTAATTCGGGTAGTAGCAGATCTCGCCCCGATAGTTGGGATCAGCGTACAGGTCGGCGTACCACTTCGGCGGGTCGAACGGCTCATGGGGGTCGAAGGTGTCCACGTACATGAAAAAAGGCTGCTGGTAGTTGTCTTCCAGCCAGCGAGCGGCTGTCATCATAGTGCGGGCCGGGAAGTAATCCTGCTCCTCCCGCCGCCACGAGGTATTGCGGATATACTGCCTGACGCTGTTGACGCCGCCATAGCGGATCTTGGCTTCGGAGCTGGGCAGCGGCGGATCTGCCGGCGCTGACTTCCAGTTATCGTTCTCCTCCCCGCGGATCCAGTCATAGGCCGAGAAGCCGCGGAAGAAGTTCTGCTGGCCCCTGGCGATGTGGGGAGTATCCACGCAGAAGTACGTGGTGTAGCCGGCCCGGCCCAGCGCCTCCGCAACCACCGGCTTATCGGCAGGCAGCGGCGACCAGTCGAAATCAATGAAAGTGAACTGCCCTGTCATCACGTCACAGCGGTTGGGTACGGTCGGGAAAGACGCTGCGTAGGCGTTGTCGAAAATGGAGGCTTCGGCGGCCAGCCGGTCCAGGTTCGGCGTCCGTATCCAGTCATTGCCGTAGCAGCCCAGATGGTCGCGACGCATCGTGTCCGAGATGATGACTACCACATTCTTCATAATTGCAGCTCCTCTTGATGCTCATCACAGTGCCGCATTCCATTCTAGAACACGGCATAGTAACGCCTTGAAACGGCACCCTCGATGAACAGGCTGAGCACTGACCAGCCGATGCCGCCAATGAGGTAGTGGGCGACCACATAGCCGATGAACAGCGGTATCAGCCGGCGGAATAGCCGAATGCCTCCGATCTTCAGGATCGCCCCCTTGACGATCCACACACACAAAAAAGCGAACCACAGCGGTGTCGAAGGCCCGTAGGCCAGGGCCACTACGAAGCCAAGCGGATGCAGCGGGAAGCGCAGCCATATCATCCTGGCCATCGCTAGTCCTAACGTAATCAAGGCGCCGCTGGCGATTGCGCCGGTGTGCTGCCAGTCGGGACCGGTCGGCGATTCGATCCGCCCCACCATCCCCGTGTACGCCCCTACGGTGTCCGCCGTCCGCCAGTCCTGATTATTCGGGTGACTCTCCAGGACATTGAGCCCGTTCGCGTAGAAAGTGGTGAAATGGCCCCAGAAGGCCAGTGTCAGGCCGGCTAGGAACGCCACCACCAACAAGGCCGAGAGCGCCCGCCGGTTGAGGCCGCCGGCCTTGCCGATCTGGAAAGCATCGGTCTGATTCGAGGTCATTATCTGCGTCGGGTGGAAGCGCGACAGAAACGCCAGCATCTCGAATACAACCATAGTGCGTTTCCCGCCCGCTGCCAGCACCCCTCGCGAGCCGATCGCGTAGAGAATCGTGTATTGCGGTAGCCGGTAGGGATACACGAAGTCATGTGCCACACCGACCTCGGCCCGTACGCGACCGTAGGTAAGGCCATAAGCCAGCACGATAAGGAAAAACGGCAGCGCGATTTTCAAGCTCATTCCCGAAAGCGTCATCCAGCCCACAACCATAGCGCCGCCGGCGGCCATGCCGATTATCGCCCAGCGGTAAGGCAGCGGCTCACGGCTGTCATCTATCCCCGGCGCTCGCCCGAAACCCTTGGCGAATACCTCCCGCAGATGCCCCTTGGCCACCCACAGCACCAGCACCGCCATCATCAGGTAGCCGCCGGCGCTCTGCTCCTGCATGTACGGCCAGCCGGGCGGCTCGTACCCGACTATGGCCCCGCCGACTGCCGCCAACTTGGCCAGGGCCGTGCAGGCGAAGATGCTGAAACACAGCTCCTGGGAGACCAGATAGCCGAAGCCGAAATACTGCGGAGTGCTGGACACCACCAGCGGATTCACCGCCGACCAGGGCCGCTCGGTGAAGAATTCGTTGAGGCTCCTGCTCTGCTCGATGGTCGGCACCGCCGGGTTAACCGCGTGGGCGATGTTGAGGCCATTGTAGATGACTGCCATCAGTACCCCGACCCACGTCATCGGGTTAGTGAGAAAGTTGGCGAAAGCGCCTCGGGCGCTGGTGCCCTGCACCATCTCCATCGGCAGTTGCACCAGCGGGTACGGCAAATGCTCGCCGTCCGACCACTGCTTCGACATGATGCTCATCAGCGACATCGTGCATACAAATAGCCCCAGGAAAAACAGCGTCCACAGCGCCAGGGGCTTGCCCCACACCGCCCAGGGCAGCCCGGTCTCGCTCAGTCCCTCATACATCTCGGTGATCCGCTGCAGCGACTGCGGCGCGTACCACGAAGGGATCAGGTGAGTGTATTCGGCCAAGTGGTTCTCCGGGGTCGCGTAGTACTGCATCACTGTCAAGCGGGGCAAGAACGAGCGGATACCGTAGGTGCCACAGAACGGTATCGCGATGATCATCAGGATATAGACCACCAGCAGCTCGCGCCGGGAAATGTTGAACCGCCCCAGCAGGCGTTGTCCCAGGGGATAAAGCGCCACCATCAGCGCCAGCACGGTGACGGCCGGTATCGGTGGGATGCCGCTGGCAATGTAGCGGCCGGTGACCAGCTCGATACGGCTCACCATCAGGTTGAAGATGAATATGAAGACCAGCGCCAGCAGCACGGCTCGCAGGGTGATGCCGCCAAGCTCAGGCTGCGCGGCGGCTTGCTCTTCGGGACTTGCGCTAGTTTCCTGGGTAGCCATATCTACCTCGGGCGAAGACGCTCCCTTACCAGCACAGAATGCCGTGGATATCTATGCTGCAGTCGAAGATCCTGGCCTGCGCCTCGCGCAAGGCCTGGCGCACGGCAAATTCGCGGTTGGGTGCCGCGAAGAAGACCATCGTACCGCCACCACCGGCGCCGCACACGCGACCACCCGTCGCGCCGGCTGCCATCGCGGTCGCGAAAAGCTGCTCCAGACGTTCGTTAGTCACATCGGGGTGCAACTGCTTGTGAAGCTGCCAGACCTCCGTCAAGATCGGCCCGATGGTATCCACCTTGCGGTCCAGAAGCTCCCGCCGCAACCGCTCGGCAAACTCGCTCATGCCCTGCAGGGCGCCGACGACCTGCCCAGCCCCGGCCAGTACACCAGCGGCTACCGCATCGAGAATTGACTTGGCGGGCCGCGAGATGCCACTGTAGCATACCACCATGCTCTTCTCAAGCTGCGCCATGCTTCTGGCGTCCAGCGGGATCAGGTTGATCTCGATGCCGCGCCCGCTGGCGACAGGCCAGTGCTTCATGAACTTCATGCCCCCGCCAGTCACCGGGCTGTATTGGTCCTGCCAGCCGTAGGTGGTGTCCAGAGCCGCGGTCTCGCAGTCCCGGGCCATCTCCGCCATCTCGTACGCCGACAGCCCATGACCGGTCAGAGCATCAAGCGCGGCGATGATACAGGTCGCGATTGTCGAGGACGATCCCAGTCCGGCACCGCTGGGCATCTCGGAATAGGTGGTCAGCTCCATGCCGCAGGGAAGATCAAAGCGCCTGATCAGTTCCTGGGCCAGGCCCAGCTCGCCCTTGGCGTCCAATTCCTCTGGAGACGCCACCTCGACACGCAAATCGCCATGATCCGGTGCATTGAGGATGATCCGTTCGTCCTGGCGGGGCGCCAGATGGGCGTAGATGTACTTGTTGATGGTGGCGTTGATGATGCTGCCGCCGAACTGCCGGCAGGCGGGCACGTAATCGGTCATGCCCACCAGGTCCACCCGTAGCGGCGAACGCACTGTAATATCTTCGGCCATCCTCAGACCTCAGCGAAATCGCTACTTCTTCGCATCATCAAGATAGCGGCGCAGCACCTCAGCGTTCTGCGGCAGGATCTCCTCCGGCGGGAGCCACCCGATCCACTCGCCTGACAGCGCGCCCTGGAAGTCAATCGTGCTCAGCAGTTGCACGGCCTCGTCGTGAGGGATGTCGCCCTCGCCAGTCAGGCACAGCTCGACCTTCCCGTTCTCGTCTATGATGCCGTCATGGATGTGGCAGTGCCGCGCGTGGCCCTTGACATGCTCAAAGGCCTCGGCCATGCTCATGCCGTGAGTCACCGGGTGCATGATGTCCCAACACACCTGCACGTGCGGATGGTCGGCCATGTTGATGACCTCCATCAGGTCATTGGCCAGGCAGTAGGCGTCATGGCTTTCCATGCACAGATAGACTTCGGTGCCTGCAGCGGCCTCGGCAGCGGCCCGCAGTGCTTCGGCCACGTACTTCTTAGCATCGGCGAAGTCCATGCCCTCCGGGGTCCCGCCGCCGAACACGCGCAGGTGGTGGCAGCCCACATCATCGGCCAACTCAATGAAGCGCCTAGTGATGTCAACGCTCTCCTGCCGCTCTCTGGCCTCGGCCTTCGCGTAGCTGCGCGAGGTAGCGATGCAGCTCATAGTGATGCCGGTGTCCTCGAACGCCGCCTTGATCGCGGCCCGCTCCTTTTTGGTCGTCTCGAGCTCCACGCCGTGCTTCTGTTGGTCGGTCTCAGCCCGGGGCTCGACCGCATCGTAGCCGTAGCGAATCGCGGCAGTCAGGACTTCGTTGAGGTCCCAGTCGGGGCATACCCATGTCATAAAGCTCAGTTGCATGATCACTTCTCACCTTTCTCATGGCTCATTCTCTTGACCAGTACGCACCTACTGTCCGAGTAGTAATACCGCAGCAGCAGCTCTTCGCCGTGCCCCTCCGCCAGCCCGATGCGACTTGTCACCACCACGGGCCGCTCCGGCCGGCTCCGGTCCGCCGCAACGTACAGCGGGGACCCATCGAGCCGCGAGCGGTTGTCATCGCGGTCTATGCCTAGCGCCTGGGTCAGTTTCCCTGGGCCGCTGGCTAAATCCTCCAGCCGCTGGCGATTGCGCCGCTTTTGCATCAGCTCAATGCCGAGCAGCGGCTCCAGGGCGCGGATCAAAACGGCCCCAGGGAAGTTTATGGCCCCGGCGACCGCATCGAGGCAGCAGCGGGTGTGGATCGCATATACATAAGCCGTCCCTGGCGCTTCCCACATCACACTGTTGCGCGGGGTCTTGCCACGGGCGGCGTGACAGCCATCATCACCACAAGCCAAGTACGCTTCCGTCTCCACGATCCGCCCGGCGCAGATACCCTCTTCAGTCTCCTTGACCAGTATCTGCCCCAGCAAGCTGGCGGCGACCAGTTCAGCGGGCCGCGCATAAAAAGATGCCGGCAGAATCCGCCGGCGGAGCTGCTGAATCTCAGAGTTCCGCATCTGATGCTGGTTCTTCGGCGATTAGGCGCTTCCCTGCCTGAGCCGAGGTCGCTAGAGGGCGACTTCAGTCATCAGCCTTGGTCCACAGTGCATCCTTGGCTGTGGCCTCGATCGCGCTCAGCCACTTGGAGTGACCGTCGCAGTAGCCGTAGTTACCGCCGCCGTTGTGACGCCTGGCCACATTACTCAAGGCCGGGTCGTCGGCGGGGTTGTCGTCGACATCACGCTGGCTAGGGCCGTAGATGCACATGCCTCCGGCGTCGTGGAAGCCCTGGTCGGGGTCGTCGCCGATAAGTATGGTGCCGGCCGGTATCGGGATCCCACCCAGCTTGCAGCCCGCGCTGCTGCTGATGCTCCCGCTCGCAGCCCGATAACCGAAATTCTGGTAATTCCACCCGTAGCCGATATGCTGGTTGGGATAACTGGGGCAAACTATGATCTGGGTGTTCTTCACATATGGCATCAGGGCCTGGTACCAGTAAATGTTCGTCGGCGTCCCGGCCTCACCCCACGCGGAGGCATAGGGCAGCGTTTCATCATAGTCCTGGGCGTACATCATGATGCCCAGCATCAACTGCTTGACGTTTGACAGGCAGCTCGATTGTCGGGCCTTCTCCCGCGCGCGGGCGAAGACCGGGAACAAAATGGCCGCCAGGATCGCGATAATCGCGATCACCACTAGCAGTTCAATCAGCGTGAAACCTCGCCGGCTCATATCATCACCCCTATCCATAATACAGCGTTCTATATTTAGTTCGGCGCGGGCAGGCTAGATTCCTGCCGGAAAATGCTTCGCCTTTGAGAGAACTATACCCAAATCGTTGCTTCCCTACACCCCCGAAAACGCGCGGAACAGGCGACTATCCCAGTTCTTCCCAGGTGCTGCACTTCGAGCCCGAAAGCAGGTCTGGCGCTGCCAAGTGGTGAACTACTGTGTGTCGGCAAGCTCCTACCAATAGCCGGTTACTCACGGGAGGTCTTCCATGATCAAGTTAGGATTGTCGGGGCGCATCATCGAGGAGAGCGGGCCGAGCTATCGGATGCCCGTCAGCGACTTTATTGCCAAAGCTGCTGAGATTGGCTATCGCGGTGTCGAGTTGCGCTCCGGCCAGCTAGACCACGAGACTAGCGACGAACAGGTCGCGGAAATAGCTCAGGCGCTCACCACCAACAATGTCGCCTGTGCCTTTGCCAATTGTCTGGTTGCGCAGACGCCCGAGAATACGCAGAATCTCCGCCGCATGGCCGAGGTGGCCCGCTCGCTGGCCGCACCCTATCTGCGCATGGGCGCCGGCGATATCGAATGGGTACAGCAGGCCTGCGACATCAGCGTTGAGTTCGAGGTAAGCATCATCGTCCAGATTCACACCAATACGCCACTGGAGACCGTGGAGGGGGCGCTGCGGGTCTGCGAGCAGGTTGACCGGCCCAACTTCGGCCTTACCTACGAGCCGGCCAACTTCGTGCTGGCAGGCCGTGACTACGGCCAGCAAGCCCTTGAGCAGCTCGGCGACAAGCTCTTCAACGTTTCGCTGCAGAACCTCAAGCCGGTTGATACCACCGAGGGCGAGGGCGTCATCGCGCATCAGCAGCGCGGCTTCGTGCGTTGCCGTCCCGACGATCCCGAGGGCGTCAATTTCGACAAGGTCTTCGGAGCGCTGAAGGCGGTCGGCTATAACGGCTACGCCACGCTGATTGAGCCGATATCACCGGTGATGGACAACCTGGAGATGGCCGCAGCTTACTACGACAAACTCAACCCGCTGTGCTGAGGTCCGACGATTCCAGGAGATAGTGACATGCGAGGCCGTCTGGCTGAGGACATACTGGCGCTGCTGGTGGCTGTCGTGGTCTGCCAACTGGCCGGCGCGGTCGGTGCCCTGTTCACCGCTCCCGCGATACCAGGCTGGTACAGCCAACTTGCCAAGCCGCCGTTTAATCCCCCATCGTGGGTATTTGCGCCCGTCTGGATGTTGCTGTATCTGCTGATGGGCGTTTCAGCGTTCTTGGTGTGGCGCAAGGTCCGCGCCGTGCCCGGTGCCAAACTCGCGCTGGCTGTGTTTAGCGTCCAACTGCTGCTCAACGCGGCCTGGTCGCCGGTGTTTTTCGGTCTGCAATCACTCCTGGGCGGGCTCTGTGTCATCATTCCCCTGTGGATCGCGATCGTGGCGACAATAGCGTTGTTCTGGCGCATTTCCGCGGCGGCGGGTGCATTGCTGGTGCCTTACCTCCTGTGGGTGAGCTTCGCCGCGGTACTGAACTACTCGATATACACGCTTAACTGATAAGCGCAACGCCGGTAGGCACCTTCGTACTGGCGGAGGCGTTCAGCTTCGACGGTTTATTTCCCCACGCAGGAGGAATCCCTGTCTTGGTATCGAAGCTAGCCTAAGCACGCGGCCAGTCACAGTGGCCCGTGCTCAGTACCCAAACGTGTCGCTTTATTCGTAGGAGGTCGCAAATGGAATACCGACAGCTTGGTCGTACCGGTACGCGCGTCTCAAAGCTGTGTCTGGGCACGATGAACTTCGTCGGCAGCACGGACCTCGATGAGGCCAAGCGCATTGTTGATGAGGCAATTGACGGAGGTATCAATTTCATAGACACCGCCGACTGCTACGCCCGTGGCGGCTCCGAGGAGTATCTGGGCATGGCCCTGCAGGAGAACGGGCACCGCGACGATGTGGTGGTGGCAACCAAAGCCGTGGCGAACATGGGTGACGGACCCAACGACCACGGAGCCAGCCGCTACCATCTCACCCGTGCCGTCGAGGCCAGCCTCAAGCGTCTGCAGACCGACCGCATTGACCTGTTCTACCTCCACATCACCGACATCTCCACTCCCATTGACGAGATCCTCGATACCCTCGATGTCCTGGTGCGGCAGGGCAAGATTCTCTACATCGGCACCTCGAAGTGGCCGGTGCCGCTGATCATGGAGCTGCTGGCGCTGAGCGACAAGCACGGTCTGCCGCGCACCGTCGCCGAGCAGCCCCCCTACAACCTCACCGACCGGCGCATCGAGATGGAGCTGGTGTGGACCTGCCTGCGCCACGGCATCGGCATCGTGCCCTTCGGGCCGTTGGCAGGCGGCATTCTCAGCGGCGTATATCGCAAAGGTCAGCCGGCTCCCGCAGGCCATAAGTTCAAGGAAATCGGCCAGCGCGACGGTCACAACCGCTACACCGAAGCGACTATGGACCTAGTCGAGAAGCTGATGCCGCTGGCTGAGGCGCGGGGCGTGACGCTGGCCGAGTTCTCCACCGCCTGGCTGATGCAGCGGCCGGGGATCACCGCACCGATAGCCGGGCCGCGTACGGTCGAGCACCTGCGCTCTTCGCTCAAGGCGTGCGAGATCGAGCTGACGCAGGAGGAGTTGGATAAGGTGGATGAGGCCATCCCGCCGGGCACCAATCTGACCAACTACTGCACGCTGTATGAGCGGATGTGCCGCGCCGTCAACAAGCCCGAGCCGCTGGGGGCGTTCTAAGCCCGAAGTACCCACCAGCGCGTAGCTCGGCCTGCCCCGAGCCTGTCGAAGGGCAGGTGAGAATGCGTCAGCATTCTCAGCTTCCAGCCCGAGGCCGTTGGGGTGACCACAGTGCGCCGTTTTGCTCGCGTTCGCAAAAGCCCACGGCATCACTGTCAGCATGTTAGCAGAATCTACCTAGCTTCAGTCGGAAACCTGACCGACGCGACAAGAATAAGGAGGCAGTCATGGAGTACCGACAACTGGGCCGCACCGGAACCAGAGTCTCAGAGCTCTGTCTCGGCTTGATGATTGACAGTCTGACCGATGAACAGACCTTTATAGACATCGTCAATGAGGCGATTGATCTGGGCATCAACTTCCTTGACACCGCCGACTGCTACGGCACCGGCGAATCGGAGCGGCGCTTGGGCAAGGCGCTGGCGCAAAACGGCAAGCGCGATGACATCGTGCTGGCGACCAAAGCCGTCGCGGGCATGGGCCCCGGGCCTAACGACCACGGCGCCAGCCGCTATCACCTCTCCCGCGCAGTCGAGGCCAGCCTCAAGCGCCTGCAGACCGACCGCATTGACCTGTTCTATCTCCACATCGTGGACATCACCACCCCGCTGGACGAGATCTTCGGCCAGCTCGACATTCTGGTCAAGCAGGGCAAGATCCTCTATGTCGGCACCTCCAAGTGGCCGGTACCGCTGATCATGGAGGGCCTGATGATGCACGAGAAATACGGCTATCCGCGTATCGTTGCTGAGGAGCCACCTTACAGCCTCTGCGACCGCGGTATCGAGAACGAACTGGTGTGGACCTGCCTGCGCCACGGCATCGGTCTGTGTACGTGGGGACCACTGGCCAGCGGCATCCTCGGCGGCGCCTATCGCAAGGGCCAGCCCTTCCCGGAGGGGCATCGCAAGTCAACGGTGGACCCTTCCGAAGACAAGCGCTTGACCGAGGGTGCTCTCGACCTGATCGAGAACCTGATCCCGCTGGCCGAGGCCAGAGGCATAACGCTGCCCGACTTGTGTCACGCCTGGCTGCTGCAGCGGCCCGGCATCACCGCCCCCATCATCGGCGCGCGCAAGGTCGAGTATCTCCAGGCCGCGGTCAAGGCCACCGAGATCGAGCTAACCCAGGAAGAACTCGACAAAATTGATGAATTCGCGCCGCCGGGCAGCGCAGTCAGCAACTACTACGACGGCAATGTCTATGCCCGCATGCGCAATGCCATCAACACCGACAACCCGCTGGGCTACTGAGGCCGGCGCACAGCCACTGTCGCGTAGGTCGGGCTTCCAGCCCGACAATGCCGTAATGCCAACTCGCTGCACGGACAGACAACCATCAACTCTCAGCTAGCCAGGAGGAACACCATGGAGTACCGACAGCTAGGCCGCACCGGAACCAGAGTTTCACAGCTTTGCCTCGGCACCATGAACTTCGGCAATGTCACCGATGAGCCGACCGCCCACCAGATGATTGATGAAGCTCTCGACGCGGGGATCAACTTCATTGACACCGCCGATTGCTACCAACGGGGCGTCTCGGAGGAGTTTATCGGCAGGGCGCTGGCCGAGAACGGCAGGCGCGATGACATCGTGCTGGCAACTAAAGCCGTCGCGGGTATGGGCGAAGGGCCCAACGATCACGGCGCCAGCCGCTACCACCTGTCGCGCGCGGTTGAGGCCAGCCTCAAGCGCTTGCAAACCGAGCGCATTGACCTGTTCTACCTGCACGTCGTGGATATCACCACGCCGATGGATGAGATCTTCGGCCAGCTCGACGTGCTGGTCAAGCAGGGGAAGATCCTCTACGTGGGGACCTCGAAATGGCCGGTGCCGCTGATTATGGAGGGGCTGATGATGCACGAAAAGTACGACTACCCGCGCATCGTCGCCGAACAGCCGCCATATCAACTATGCGACCGCGGCATCGAAATGGAGCTGGTCTGGACCTGCCTGCGCCAAGGTATCGGCATCGTCCCGTGGGGACCGCTGGCCTACGGGTTGCTTACCGGAATGTACCGCAAGGGCCAGCCGATTCCCGAAGGCCACCGCTGGTCAGGTGCCGACCCCGACGCCAACAAGCGCTTCACCCATGCGGCCTTGGACCTGGTGGAGAAGCTGATTCCCATCGCCGAGGCTAAGGGCATTGACCTACCGGCAATGGCACATGCCTGGCTGCAACAGCGGCCCGGCATCACCTCCCCGATCGTCGGCCCGCGCACTATCGAGCATCTACGCGCCGCCCTGGCGACCACCGAGATCACCTTCACCCAGGACGAACTTGACGCGATTGATGAGGCCATCCCGCCGGGCACGTGGGTAAGCGACTTCTACTTCGGCAACACCTACGCCCACCTGGTGCGCTCGATCAATGACCCGGAGGACCCGACCGGATACCATTGAGCCGGCCGGCCTTCCTAGGCAGTCGGGCCAGCGTTTTGTGGGGCGGGGCTATATTGCCACCGCCCCATTAGGCCACTGCCCACTCAACCTCAATAGCAACAGCCACTGCCAGCCTGAGCGAGGCAAAGGCCAACAGAATGCGCCAGGTCAGAAATGTACCCGGCCAATCTTCAGCCGCTCGCTGCGCTGGAGGTTGGCCATCAGGACCGCGGTAGCGATGGAGTACAGTCTCGCCTCGGGACTATCGGCGCGCGAGGTGAGAATCACCGGAGCTGCTGCCCCCACCAGCACCCCGGCTATGCGTCCCTTGGCCAAGAAGCTGAACGACTTGGCCAGGATGTTGCCGGCCTCGATGTCAGGGACCACCAGGATATCGCACCTGCCGGCTACATCTCCCGTGATCCCCTTGATGTCAGCGGCCAATACCGACACGGCATTGTCGAGTCCGAAGGGGCCGTCCACTATGCAATCAGGGAACTGCCGGCGCGTCGCCATCGTGCGAAGCGCCGCCGCTTCAACGGTGACCGGCATTTTGGGGTTAACCACCTCGACGGCACCTAGGACACCGACCCGCGGGCGCTCGATGCCGAAGCAGCGAGCCAAGTACACAGCATTCATGATAATATCACCCTTGGTGGTCAGGTCCGGGGCAATGTTCATGCCGCCGTCAGTGATGAAGGTGAGTCGGCCGCGGTCGAGGGTTTCCAGGATGAAGATATGGCTCATGATCGACCCGGTGCGCAAGCCGGCTTCCTTGTCGAGGACCGCGCGCAGAAAGTCGTCGCTGTGGATATGGCCCTTCATCAGCAAATCGGCCCGGCCTTCGCGGACAGCCAGGGTGGCCAGGTGTGCGGCCTGCAGGTCATCGGCCTCGTCAATGATCTCAACGTCACTGAGATCGAGGGCGACCTCCTCGGCCAGCGGCTCAATCAGAGCGCGGCGGCCCACCAGCAGCGGGCGAGCCAAGTCCATATTCATGGCGGCCTTGACCGACTCGATGACCGGTCGCCTTTCAGCCACTGCCACGGCAACCGTGCGGATCGGGTAGTTGGCAGTAGCCTCAGCGAGTTCCTCAAATTTGGTGATCATATGGTGTGCTCCTCCTAAAGACGCTGCTTGAGAGCAGCATTGACGGCTTCGATGGCACTGTTAGGTGTGGAGGCGCCGGCAGTTATACCTACTCTGACAGCGCCGGCAACCCATTCGGGTTGGAGCTCCTCGGCGCGCTCTATATGGTAAGTGCGAGGATTGACTTCGGAGCAGATCTCGGCCAAGCGCGCCGTGTTGGCGCTGTGGTAGCCGCCGATGACGATCATTACATCAACCTCCCTAGCCGTGGCTAGGGAAGCCTCCTGCCGCTGAGTCGTAGCACCACAGATGGTGTTACTGACGGTGAGCAGCCGCACGCGCGGCAGCAGCTCACTGACCAGGGCGTCGAGATTATCCATGCGCTGGGTCGTCTGGCAGACCACGGCGACACGGTCCTTGAGCTGCAGTCCGTCCAGGTCCTGGGGGCCCTCGACGATGACTGCACGACCGCCGGTGTGCTCTCTGATGGAGCGGGCCTCGGGATGCTCGGGCTCGCCGAGGATGATGACCTGCCAGTCTTCGTCGCAGAGCCGTTGAGCCTCGCGTTGGGCCCGAGCAACAAACGGGCAGGTAGCGTCCAGTACCACAACACCGCGGGCTCGGGCCGCGCGCTCAACCGCAGGGTCGCAGCCGTGGGTGCGGATCATGAGCGTCTCGCCCGGCTGCATGTCACTGACCTGCTCCACCACCCGAACGCCCTGCTGCTGAAGCTGCTCGACCACCTGCGGGTTATGAATCAGAGGCCCAAAAGTGGCGCTGAGCTGCTTCTCCCGGATGGCTTCCCCGGCCATATCCAGCGCTCGCCGCACCCCGAAGCAGAAGCCGGCCCCCTTGACGATCACTATTTCCATGCCTGTTCCTTCTAGCTGTCGCGCTCCAGGAGCAAGTTCACCAGTTGCACCCACAAGTCGTTGCGAGCCTGCAGGACCTCGGCTGCGGCGATTGCCATCCGTGCCACCTCCTGCGCGCGCTGTCGCGAACCGGCTACCCCCAAAAGCGCCGGATAAGTCATCTTCTGCGAGGCCCGATCAGCCCCCACCGGCTTCCCGAGCCGCGCCTCAGTGCCGGTTGCATCCAAAATATCGTCAGTAATCTGGAACAGGAGGCCGAGGTGATGGGCATACTCGCTGAGCGTCCGCAGCGGAGCGTCTTCAGCAAGCGCTAGGATCGCGCCAGTACGGGCCGCTGCGACAATCAGCTTGGCCGTCTTATTGGTGTGGATGAAGCTGAGCAGATTGGCTTCCGGCGGTTGGTTCTCCGCCTCAATGTCTGCAGCTTCGCCCCCGATCAGCCCCATCGCGCCGGTCGCCTCAGCGAATTCGCCGATAACGCGGACAATTGCCGCAGGATCAATTCCACTCGTCCGCACCGAGGCAAGTAGCTCGAAGGCCCGCACGATCAGAGCATCCCCGGCCAGCAGGGCCGTATGTTGATCGAACTGAGTGTGGCATGAGGGCAGGCCACGGCGCATCGGGGAGTCGTCAATACACGGCATGTCGTCGTGAATCAGCGAGGCAGCGTGCATGAACTCGATGGCGACGGCGGCGGGTAGTACGGCTTCGGTGGTGAGGCCGAACATCTCAGCGGCCTGAATGGTGATAAAGGCGCGGACGCGCTTACCTCCCTGGACACTATACCTCATAGCGGCCAGCAAGCGCGCCGCCGGCCCCACCGGCTCGGGCAAGAAGCCGTTGAGCCCTTGCTCTATCAGGGCTTGGGTTGCTGCGAGGTGCTGGGCTATGTCCATTGTATGCAGTCTCAAAAAGGGGCAGCGATAAACGCCCCTCAGCTAATGTCACCGGTGCCGATCAGGACGCGCTTGGGCTGGGGCTCCTCAATGGTCTGCTGTTCAACGACTTCCTTGGCCACCTGTTTGTCGTTGTGCTTCTTGATGCGGTAGGTAACTTTGCGCCGCCCCGCCTTGCCAGGGAACGAGACACGCTTCTCGCCGCGTTTCAGCGCCGGCGAGTGCTGCTGGTTGACCGGCGGCGGGATGCTTTCTTCGCATGTAGCCTCCAGGACGGTCACCACAGTGATGGCTGGGACGGCGACACCGACTTTGAGCTTCTCGCCGGGATGAATCGTGCGCCCCTTTAGGCCGGGATTGGCCTGATAAAGCTCGCCCACACTCAGATGGTGGGCACTGGCGATCTTTTCCGGAAAGTCGCCCGCTTTGACGACATAAACCTTGGGCTGGCGCCTGACTTGGGTCAACTGCCCGACGACCTTGCGAATGTCCGTAGAGATGCTCTCGGGACGCTCGCCCGAGGCGCAGACGTTGACTTCGGGTACCAGCTTCTGAGACACGACGGTCGCGGCGTCGTCGCCGATATACTGAGACTTGAGCGTGTCGAGCACTTTCTGAGCGAGGTTTTCCGAGGCCAAAATCGCGATATTGACGCCGTTGACGTTGATGGCCGCAGCCTCAACCTTGACGCTGACCTTATCCTTGAGAGCCTCAACGGCCTCATCTACGGAGAGCACGGGCCGCTCATCCACAGCCCAGGTCTCGTCTTCCCATTTCTGCTCGATGCAGGCCTCGCCGGGCAGTTGCCCTTTGGCGGCGCCGACAAGGCGTTGGCGGACGGTCTCGGCATCCCTCTGACTGGCTACCAAGCAGCAGATTTCGTTATCCACAACAATGGCGCGGGCAAAGTGCCTGCGCTGGCCGAGGGCATTGAATAGAAGCACAGCCAGCACCAGCGCCACACAAACGGCCAGAGCGGCGCGATAGACGCGGAGGCTACGTTCCAGCCGCTCGATGTTGCGCCGGGCCAGGCGCAGCAGTTCGGCGCTGTCCTCGTTTTCGAAGGCCATCACTAGCACCGTCACAGGTGCGGCGCGGCCCCAAGAACGGTCTTATGCCGCGCCGCATAGGACTAGTCGGTTGCTGCTAGGTTATGCGTTCTTCTCGGCTTTGAGTAGCTCCACGGCTCTATCAATTTGCTTCTGGTGCCATTCCTCGAAGGTATAGGTGGCATCAGGGTCGGGCTCCGGGAAGATGTACTCAGGCTTGACGCCGCGATCGCCGTTCTCGTCCTCCTTGCCCAAGTCGGTAAGTTCCGGCGTCAGATAGACGGCGGTTGAGAGGAACAGGGCGGAGCCGTCGCGCATCTCGATAATCGTCTGCACCTTCGACTTCCCGAAGGTGTGGTGGCCCGCGACTTTGGCACGGCCGCGTTCCTGGAGCGCACTGGCCACGATCTCCGAAGCGCTGGCACTGCCCCGATCCACCAAAACCAGCATCGGCAGTGTGTCAGGGACCTCGGTGCCCGGGGAGGCATTGAGCGCCTGAGGCTCACTGTCACGCCCCTTGATATAGACTACCGGCCCACCATCGAGAAAGAAGCCGGCCACGCCTACAGCGGCGTCGAGAATCCCTCCGGGGTCCATGGACATATCCAGCAGCAAGGCTTCCATGCCCTGCTTGGAGAGGTCTGTGACGGCTTTGGCCATTTCATTCTCGGCGAGCTGGTTGAAGTTACGCAGCCAGATATAGCCGATCTTGCCATCCAACATCTCATACTCGAGGGTGGGCAGGTCCACCTTGGCCCTGATTATCTCTACATCAAAGCTGTCCGCGCGGCCTTCACGGATCAGGGTAAGAACCACCGGGGTCCCGCGCTTGCCGCGAATCTGGCGCACTACTTGCTGCAGGGTCTGGCCCTTGACGAGCTTCTGGTCAACTTTGATGATCTGATCCCCGGGGCGCAGCTCGGTACTGGCGGCTGGTCCCTCGGGGAGTACCGAACTGACTACCACCCGCTGGTCGTGGCCGGTGTCATCGCTCTGGGCCTCCAGCACGGCGCCGATGCCGTCGAAATGGCCTTCGCTCTCGGTGCGGAAGTCCTTGAACTCCTCGGGGGCCAGGAAGCGGCTGTAGGGGTCCTCGAGGGCGGCTAACATGCCGCGGACAGCGCCGTAAGTGAGCCGCTTGTCATCCTCCACAGGATAGACGTAGTTGATCTTGATCTTCTCCCGCACCTGCCAGAAAGTCGCGAGCGGGGACAGATCGGTGACCGTCGGTATGTCGTAGTCGCTAGCGTGTTGATAGACACCGGGTATTATCTGGGCCAGCGAGGCCGACAGCGGCAATATCTTGCCGTCACTCATTACCTGCGCGGTCGTGACGGCCCCGATGGCAAAGGAGACTGCAGCAACAAGCACGCCGGCTATGCCTAGATAGATGTTGCGCTTCATTTTAGATCCTAAGCCTCCAGGAACTTGCGGATTATAGGTAATTCATGGGATTGACATGTCTGCCGTTGACCCGCACCTCGAAATGCAGGTGGTTGCCGGTGGAGCGGCCGGTGGTGCCGCAGCGACCGATCATCTGGCCGCGGCTCACGTTCTGGCCCCGGCACACGCGCAGACTCCCCGACTGCAGGTGACCATAGACGGTGGACATCCCGCTGCCGTGGTCTATGATCACGCACACGCCATAGGCGCCGCGCCAGCCAGCATAGATCACACGCCCGGCAGCGGCGGCCTTGATCGGGGTACCACCGGCTCGCGCGATGTCAATCCCCGTGTGCATCTTCCGGTAGCCGAGGATCGGGTGCATGCGCATCCCATAGGGTGAGCTGAGGCGGCCGGTCATCGGCCAGGCGAAGGTGCCGGCCCATTTGCCCTTGTAGCTCCCGCCGACGCCGCTGCCACTGGCCAGCTTGGCCAGCATCTCGCCAATGGCCCTAGATTCGGCCTCAAATTGGGCCAGTTGCCTCTCGTAGGTGGCGCGGTCGGTGCTTGCCTTGTGGAGCAACTGCTGGGCCGTGGCCTTCTTCTCTGCTACCGCGTTGCGCTGCTGGGTGACCTTGCGCCGCAAGCTGATCTGCTCTTGCTCTTTGGAGCGAAGTTGCGCCTGTTGTTGGTCGCGGCGTTTGTGGTAGTCCAGCATTGCCTGGAGCAATCGGCTGTCCTCGGCGGCCATCCGGGCATTGAACTCGGCGCGGTTGGCGAAATCGTTAAAGTCGGCGGCATTGAGCAAGACTTCCACGTAGCTGGGTGTGCCGCTCTTAAAGGTGACCAGGATGCGCTGCTCGGTTTCGCTTTTGTGGCGGTTGAGCGTGGCTTCGGTGTTAGCCAACTCCTGCTTGACGCGGCGGATAGTCACGCGGGTGCTTTCGAGCTGCCACTCCGCGGCTTTGAGATGCCTCTCAGCCTCGGCCAGGTCCTGCTGGGCCTCGACAAGCTCGTTGCGATAGGTGGCCTGCTCGGCCTTAGCGGTCTTCAGTTTCCTGCGGGCCTCGGCTTTCTCCCGCTCAATACGATTGAGGCTGCGGCGCAGTTGCGACCCGCTCTGGGCGCTGGCCTGGTTGCCAGCAGTGAAGATGCTGATAGCAACCAGAAATGCCGCCAGCGTCGAAAAGGCCCGCAAGCCGTTGCTGTTGTGCATGCAAAGCTCCCCCGTTTAGGCCTCGGAGAGGTAGCGATTGGCGCTGATAAAGGCGCCGGCAGTGCCGAATAGCGCCCCGGCCAGGATAAGCCCCAGGGCAAAGGCTGTCAAGAACTGTGCCGAGTACACGATCTTTATGAACTTCAGGCTGTCGGCCAGATAAGAGTGCAGATACACGTAACCAATGATCAGCACGATAGCGGCCAAGAGGCCACCGACGATGCCCTGAAACGCCCCCTCAAACAGAAGCGGCGCTCTAATGAACCAGTTGGTGGCTCCGACAAGCTGCATGATGCGTATTTCGCGCCGGCGGGCATAGATGGTGAGGCGGATGGTGGTACTGACGATGAGCATGGTGCCCGCAACCAGCAGCAGGCCGAGTACCAGACCACTGACCTTAATGCCGTGAGACAGTATCAGGAGCTTGTCGAACACCGAGCGGCTGTAAGAGGCCTCCTCAACACCGGGCATCTGCTGGGCCAGTTCGGCGACGGCTGCCATGTCATCAGGGTCGGTGACTTTGACGCGGACAATGTCGGGCAAGGGGTTGTGAATGATCTTGAGGGCTTCAGGGTCCACGCCGGTCATCTCGGCCCATTCCTGGAGCGCCTCCTGCTTGCTGACAAACTCAGTCTTTTCGACGCGCAAATCGCCGTGGAGTTCGGCCTCGATATCACCGGCATTGGCCTCATCTTCGAGATAGACACTGATAAAGACGCTCTTAGCCTGGACCCCGGCCATGTAGTCGAGATTGATAGCGCCTACGACAAAGGCGCCGAGTATCGCCAGAGAGACGGCCATATTACCGATAGCGGCAAAGGTGATGAGCAGATTGCGGCGGATCGCCGTCCAGGTTTCCAGGAGGATGAAGTCAAGCCCGCTACGTTCCATCGTAGCTGCCCCCCTGCTTGGCATCCCTGACTATAGCGCCCTGGACGAGGTTGATGACGCGCTTGCGCATGCGGTCAACGATGTATTTATCATGAGTACCAACAACCACAGTGGTGTCGCGTTGCGCGATGTTGGCCAGGAGTTGGACAATATCCCACGAGACGTCGGGGTCCACATTGCCGGTCGGCTCATCCGCCAGCAGCACGGGTGGAGCGTTGACCAGGGCCCGGGCGATGGAAACGCGCTGCTGTTCGCCTCCGGAGAGCTGGTGCGGGAAGGCATCGCTCTTATCGGCAAGCCCGACAAGCTCCAGGCTGATTGGGACCTTGTGGTGCTTCTCCTTGCGACCGCTGCCGAGCACGTCAAGGGCGAATCCGACATTCTCCCAGACCGTCTTATCCGGCAGCAGGCGGAAGTCCTGGAAGACCACTCCGACCTGCCGGCGCAGATATGGCACCATGCGCCGGGGCAGGGCCGCGACATCCTGGCCGGCCACAACTACGCGGCCCTCGGTGGGAACGAAGTCGCGATAAATCAAGCCCAGTAGCGAGCTCTTACCACTACCCGATGCGCCGACCAGGAAACAGAACTCACCGCGCTCGATGTGCAGGTCTATGGAGCGCAAGGCCCGGGTCCCGTCAGGGTAAACCAGGCCGACACCTTCCATGTGTATCATAGCTGGTCGCCATCTTCTGTTGCGAAGCAAGACTGGGTATGTTTCTGCGAGATTCTGTGAATCCAGTATAGCAAAAACCGCAGTCAGAAGCAACCAATTCAGCTACGACAAGCAGTTTGGGGCCACCAGGCAGGTAATCGGGCCAAGGGCCCCGAAGTAATTCCAATCCGGCAAGCGATTCCGGCCCGGCGATGCTATGATGTAATACTAGACCGAGCGAAGAGGGGATATAGGGCTGCTATGAGAACTTCAACATTGCTTACACGTGTGTGGCTGTTGGTGCTAGTGGTAGTGGTTGCGGGCTGTGTCGGCGGCTGCAAGCGTCCCGACCGGCTGTTGAGCCGGGATGAGGAAGTCCGGCTTGGACAAGAAGCCGGAGACGACTTCGAGCGCGAGCACGGCCGCGATTATGATCAGCGGCGCAACGCGATGCTGCAGCGGATCGGGCGCCGGATCGAGCAGGTCGCCGAGCCACCGGACTATCCCTACGACTTCCGGGTACTCGCCGATGATGCCGTGAATGCGGTGGCATTCCCGGGCGGCCGCATCTACTTCTACCGGGGCATATTCCAGGCGCTTGGCTACGACGAGGCGCAACTGGCATGGGTTGCCGGTCATGAGGTCACCCACATATCGCGCCAGCACGCTTGTCGTCGCATCGAGAAGTCGTTGGGCTACGAACTGGTAATCCAACTGATCTTCGGCAAGGACACCGCCGGCCAGATAGCCGGCCTGGTGGCGGGCCTAATGCTGCAGGACTACGGGCGGGATAACGAGTTCGAGGCCGACCGTATGGGAGTGGAATACGCCCACGCAGCAGGCTATGACCCGACGGCGGCGCTGGCGGTACTGCAGAAGTTCAGCGAGATGCAGGGCGAGGACCCCAGCGATTTCGAGCTGCTGTTTATGAGCCATCCCGGAAGTACCGCCCGCAGCGATGCTATCAAGAGCCACCTGCGCCAGCGCGGCTGGCGCGGCAAGTACTTCGCGCCCTGAAGGGCGGGCGTAGAGGGATGCGGCCTTGGTGCGGCAGTTGCCGGTGAGCCAGCGCACGCGTTTGAGGCTGCGGTGATTTATGCCTGAGCCGATAGAGCTGATGCACATCTTCCGTTCTGCAGCGCCCTTCATCTGCAACCAGGCGCTGGCGCTGATCTCGCGCTTGCCCCGCCAACGCTTCCATACCACGGTTGCGGGCGAACTGGATCGGCGTACCAAACGGCGGCTGGCGATGAGCCGGGCGCGGTGGGTGCAGATGCCCCTGCCTACCGACCTCCAGCCGCTGCTGCAGATCGGTACCGCCCGGCGCCTGGCCCGCCTGTTTGCCGGTCAAGGTACCGCCCTGGTGCATGCTCACGGCTTCCAGGCGGGGTTTACTGCGCTGCTTGCCAGGCGTCATCTGGCCGATGGGCCGGCGATCATTTGCAGTCCGTACGGTCCGCCGGGACTGGCTGACCGCTCGGGCCTCGCCCGGCAATCGGTGGTGACGGCGGCGCGCTGGGTGATGCGCCAGGCCGATGTGGTCGCGGTGCAGTCTGAGCACGAGGCCGCACAACTCGCCAGTCTGCTCCCCGGCAAGCAAGCTAATCTACGGGTGGTGCCCGAGGGTGTTGTACTGGAGAGCCTGCGGGAGGACTTCGAGCCGGGCACTAAGCGCCGGCTGGTGGGCTTGGACCCGATGGCTGCAATCGTCGGGGTAATGTCGCCGCCGGACGGAAGCGGCATCTCGGAGTTCCTCGAGGCCGCACGCCTAGTGATGGATAGCAGGCCGAACGTGGAGTTCGTGTCAATCGGCCAGGGCGCCAAGACCGAGCAGTTTGTCGAGGCTGCGCACCAGTTGGGCCTGAGCGGATGCACCGTGTTTCTGGGCGACCGGGCCGATATTGTGGAGATAATCGCCTCCCTGAATGCCCTGGTGATCCCGGCCGACTACTCCGGCTGCCGGCGCTATGCGGTTCACGCTCTGGCCAGCAACATCCCGCTGATCGTCGCCGCCGATGGCGGGCTGCCCGACCTGGTGAGTGAAATCAAGCAGGCGCGCATTGTTGCTCCGGGCGATGTGGTCGCCATCGAGAAGGCGATTGCTGGGTTTCTCGACACCGTACCCCCCGGCGACACCGATGCGCTAGCGGATGACGAACTCGGCTTCAGCCAGCGCGAACTGCTAGTATCGGGGATGGTCATAGACTTTGATACCGTCGGTCTCGATCCGGTCCCAGGGCGCGAACTGAGCGAAGAACAGCAGGCCATACAGCAGACCATCGAGCGGTTCAGCATGCAGCAGGTGGCGCGTCATCTCGCCGATCTCTACCTGCAAGTGGCCAGCATCAGCACGGCCGACGAGAAAAGCATTGATTGAGCATGGCATACTTCTTGGGCATAGATGTCGGGACGACGCTAGTCAAGGCCCTGGTCGCCGATGAGGCGGGCCGGGTGGTTGAGGAGGCCGGCGTCGAGTACGGCTACAGCCAGCCGCACCCGGGCTGGGCCGAGCAGAATGCCGAGGACTGGTGGGGCTGCCTGAAACAGGTTACGCGGGCCGTTGCCGGCCGACTTGCGGAGCCACCGGTGGCCCTGGCGCTCTCGACCCACGGCGACACGATGGTGCCGGTGGATGCCGATAATCACCCGCTGCTGCCGGCGCGACTGTGGCTCGACAACCGGACCGCCGCGCAAGTGGCCCGCCTGGTGGACCAAGTACCCCAGCAGCAGTGGCTGGAGGTAACGGGCAGTCGCTTGGCGGCCTATGCGGCCGCCGCCAGCCTGGCCTGGTGGGCCGACGAGCGCCCTGCGATATTCGCCCGAGCCGCCCGCTTCTGCCTGGTGCAGGATTACCTGACGGCGCGGCTGACCGGACGCCACCTGGCGGATGCGCCCAATGCCTCCCGCACGTTGATTTTCGATCTGCACACCCGTGACTGGTGTGAGGCGCTGCTGGCCGCGGTCGGCGTCGAGCGCGAGCGGCTGCCGGTCGCCGCCGAGTCAGGTACGCCGGTAGGTAATTTGACGCGGGAGGCCGCCGGGGAACTGGGCCTGCCGCCGGAGACGTTGGTTGTGCTCGGGGCCCACGATCAGACCGCGGCCGCGATCGGCTGCGGGGCCGTCAAGCCGGGCACGGTGATGCTCTCCACCGGCACCGCCTGGGTGGTGCTGGGCGCCGCCGATGAACTGCATATTGACCCGGGCGGACGGCTGCAGACTTACTGCCATGCCATGCCTGGAGGCATTGCTATTCTGGGGGCCTATGCCGGCGGTTCGCTGCTGCGCTGGGCCCGGGATAACTTCTCCCAGCTTGCCGATGCCGACGCGGCCGACTATGACACCATCGTAGCTGAAGCACAGGCAGCCGAACAGGCAGGACGCGGCCCGCTGGTGTTCTTGCCGCATTTCTACGGCTCCGGACCGCCGCTGCGGCGCACTTATGCCCTGGGGGCGCTGACCGGACTGCAACTGCAGCACACCCGCGCAGACATATACCTGGCGCTGCTCAGAGGGGTCGCTACCCAGACAGCCGCGGCCCTGGCGACGATGGCGGAGATGGGCTACGATATCGGGGAGGTGCGGATGATCGGTGGTGGCGCCCAGAGCGACTTCTGGGCCCAGCTTGTGGCCGATGCCCACGGCGCGCCGCTGGAGTTGCCCGTGGTATCGGAGGCGGCGGCCTACGGTGCGGCGATGCTAGCCGCCATCGGTTCCGGCCACCTCGCATCGGCAGAGCAGGTGGCCGAGAGGGTCGCCATCCGCAAACAGATTGTCCCACGCCCGCAAGCCTCAGCCGTCGCGCCCGAATGGCACACCCGGTATCTTGAGGCACTTGATGGAACCTGGCAAGCGCTTGCGGGCTATCGCGCCGAATACCGCTAGTACACTGAATCGGCAGACGCCAATGGCCCCTGTCCCGGCCTTAGCGAAGGCCCCATCCCGATGGGCCAAGCAGCCAGCGACTTTTCGTCACTTCTGTCCGAGGCAGGACTGGGATCATTAGGCGCCTCGCTGAGATTACGTGTCCGGATAATGTCTTCTCCATCCGGTCAGGCCGCCTCGAGTTCGACACTATGTAAGGCTTGGAATCGTATGCTAAATGATGCAGAACTGACACCGATGTACCGACAATGGGCCCGGGCCAAGCGGGACTATCCCGATGTCCTGATGCTTTTCCGCATGGGCGATTTCTACGAGATGTTCGGTGAGGATGCCGAGATCGGCGCGCGTGTGCTGGAATTGACGCTCACCAGCCGCGGTATGGGCAACAAGGGCCGGATCCCGATGTGCGGCGTACCCCACCACGCAATCGGCCGCTACCTGAAGACACTCGTGGAGAAGGGCTACCGGGCGGCGATCTGCGAACAGGTCGAGGACCCCAAGCAAACCAAGGGCCTGGTACGGCGGCAGGTCACGCGCGTGGTCACGCCGGGGACGCTGCTGGAGGATGAACTGATCGGGGACAGCGGCTACAATTTCCTGACCTCGATTGCCAAAATCGGCCCGGCCTATGGGGTGGCGACAGTTGACGCCTCCACCGGCGAGTTTGTAGTGACTCAGATTGATGCAGCCAGCGACAGCCAGCCGGCTGTGGCGGCTACGCTGCCGGAGATGAGGACCCCGGGCCTGGAGCCGACGCTGGCCGCGATGCTGGATGAGCTAGTGCGGCTGCAGCCGGCTGAAGTGGTCCTCAGCGCCGACCTGAGCGAGGACGAACCGACTCACGCCGCTATCAGTGAGGCTTTGCCTGTGCCGATCAATCCGGCGCCGCCCGACAGCGGCTTCACATCTCCCGCCCAGCAGTTGCAGGAGCACTTCGGCGTCGCGACGCTGCACGGCTTCGGGTGCCAGGACCAGCCGGCGGCAGTGGCAGCGGCGGCTCAGGCCCTCCGCTACCTGCAGAGCGTGCAACTGGAGGCGATGCCCCGTCTCACCGGCCTGACGACCTATTCCACCAGCGATTTCATGGTGATAGACGCCGCGACACGGCGCAACCTGGAGCTGGTGCGCTCGTTGCGAGATGGTAGCAAGCGCGGCACGCTGCTGGAGCTGCTGGACCAGACGGAGACGCCGATGGGAGCTCGGGCGCTACGCTCCGCCCTGCTGCAGCCGCTTCTGAGCCTGGAACAGATCAATCTGCGCCTGGATGCGGTGGAGAATCTCAGCTCCGGGACGATTCTGGCCGACCAGCTGCGCCAGCGACTGGATGAGATTTACGATCTGGAGCGCCTCGCCAGCCGCGCCTCTGCCGGCACGGCCAACGCCAAGGACCTGCGTGCCCTCTGCAGCTCGCTGCAGCAGCTTCCCGAGATCCGCCGGGAGCTCGACAGCGCCACCGCGCACCTGCTCAAGACCATCCAGAGCCGCATTGACCCGCTGGAGGAGCTCACCGAGCTGCTGGAACGCGCCATCGTCGAGGACCCGCCGGTGCAGATCACCGAAGGCGGCATCATCCGCCCAGGCTACAACGCCGAGCTGGATGAGTTGCGCGACGGTGCCGCCGCCGGTCGCGATTGGATCGCCCAACTGCAGGACGGCGAACGCGCCCGCACCGGCATCAAGTCACTGAAGGTCGGCTTCAACAAGGTTTTCGGCTACTATATCGAGGTCAGCAAGCCTAACCTCGACCTGGTGCCGGAGGACTACGAGCGCAAGCAGACGCTGGTCAACGCCGAGCGCTTCATCACCCCGCAGCTCAAGGAGCAGGAGGCGCGGATCCTCGGCGCCGATGAGCGCAGTCAGGAACTGGAGTACCAGCTTTTCGGGGAAGTGCGACAGCAGGTCGCCGCAGTCAGCGACCGGATTATGTCCAGCGCCCGGGCGATAGCCGAACTGGACATGCTCATCTCCCTGGCGGCCGCCGCGGTGCAGTACAACTATACTAAACCGCAGGTCAACACCTCCGCCGAATTGCGCATCGTTGACGGCCGCCACCCGGTGGTGGAACAGGCCCTGCTCAGCGAGCTGTTTGTGCCTAATGACGCGCACCTCGACTGCGAGAAGGACCAGCTCCTGATAGTGACAGGGCCGAACATGGCCGGCAAATCCACCTACCTGCGTCAGGTGGCGCTGATCGCCTTGATGGCGCAGATGGGCAGCTTCGTGCCGGCGAGGTCGGCCACGGTCGGGCTGTTGGACCGCATATTTACGCGCGTCGGGGCCAGCGATGACCTGGCCAGCGGGCGTTCGACATTCATGGTGGAGATGACCGAGGCGGCCAATATTCTCCAGAATGCCACCGACAGAAGTCTGGTTGTACTCGATGAGATCGGGCGCGGCACCTCGACCTATGATGGCATGTCCCTGGCATGGGCGGTGGCGGAATATCTGGTCAAGAGCATCGGGGCCAAAACGCTGTTTGCTACCCATTACCATCAGCTCAACGAGCTTGCCGAGCTACTTGAGCCGGTCAAGAATCTGCGGGTTACGGTCAAGGAAGAGGGAGATGAGATAATCTTTCTACGTAAGATCGTCCCCGGTGGCACGGACCGTTCCTACGGCATTCAGGTGGCGCGGCTGGCAGGACTCCCGGATGCGGTAGTCGAGCGGGCCAAGGCAGTGCTGCATACGCTCGAGCAGCAGGACCTGGCGGCCGGTCCCAGCGCCGAAGCGGTCAGTAAGGTGGCCGATACGGTGCAGTTGCGGCTGTTCGAGGGGGTGCGCGATCCGGTGGTGGAAGAACTCAAGCAGTTGGACCTGGACACGATGTCGCCGCTGGAGGCGCTGACGAAGCTCAAGCAGTTGCAGGACGAGGCCGGTCAGGACTGAGCTTGCCATCGCGAGCCGCGCTGTTTACAACAATCCTCGGCGCGGAGCGAACTCCCCGGCGGCTCCCTCCATGATGTCCAACTGATCCAGGACCTTGCCGGTGCCCATTGCCACCGAGGAAATCGGGTCTTCGGGTACGTGTACCGGAATGCCGGTCTCTAGATACAGCAGGCGGTCCAGCCCATTGAGCAGCGCCAGGCCGCCGGTGAGAGTGATGCCGCGCTGAATGATGTCGGCGGCCAGTTCGGGCGGAGTACGTTCTAGCTGGCTCTTAACGGCCTCGATGATCTGGCTGATGTTCTCAGCCATTGCCTCCCGGACCTCATGGGAGCTTACCGCTACGGTTTTGGGCAGGCCGGAGACGATGTCCAGGCCGCGCACCTCCATCTCCTGTTCCTCTTCCGGCTCGAACGCCGAGCCGATCTCCTGCTTGATGGTCTCGGCCGTGCGCTCGCCGATGTCGAGGTTATAGACATGGCGGATATGGCGGGTGATGGCCTCGTCCAGCATCGTGCCTCCGACCCGCAGCGAGTCGCTGATCACTATACCGCCCAGGGAGATGACGGCGATATCGGTGGTGCCGCCGCCGATGTCCACGACCATATTACCACCGGGGCTGGCGATCGGCAGGCCGACACCGATAGCTGCAGCCATCGGCTCTTCGATGGGGATGACCTTGCGGGCTCCGGCGGCCCGGGTAGCCTCGAGGGCGGCTCGCTCCTCGACGGCGGTAGCACCTGAGGGGATACAGATTACCACTAGGGGCTTGAAGAATCGCGCACGACTGCCGCAGGCCTTGCGGATCAGGTAGCGCAGCATCTCGCGGGTGACCGAGTAGTCGGCTATGACTCCGTCGCGCAGGGGCCTGAGGGCGACGATATTGCCGGGCGTGCGGCCGAGCATCTCCTGGGCCTGATGGCCGACGGCGAGCACGCGTTTGGTCTGCTCGCTGATAGCTACCACAGAAGGCTCGCGGACCACAATACCCCGCCCGCGAGCGAATACAATGATAGTAGCGGTGCCGAGATCAATTCCGATACGTTCACCGATGCCAAGCATTCCGCGCCTTGTCGTCCTCTACAGATGGCGTGCTGGTTATGGTGGCGCCGAGCTGCTGCAGTTTGCCTTCGAGGTTCTCGTAGCCGCGCGCCAGGAACTCAGCGCCGCTAATCTCGGTATAGCCGTCGGCAGCCAGGCCGGCCACCACCAGGGCCGATCCGGCGCGGATGTCGGTGGCTTCGACCGGCGCCCCGTACAACTTCGGCACACCTCTGATGATTGCCACACTGTCCTTCAACTGCATGTCAGCACCCATCCGCTTCAGTTCATCTATGTAGTTGAAGCGGGCCTCGAAGATCGTCTCCTGGATCACCGTCGTGCCAACGGCGAGAGCCCCGAGAACGCCGGCATTAGGCTGCAGATCGGTCGGAAAGCCGGGGTAAGGAGCCGTGGTGACCTCAAAGGCGTGCGGGCGCTTGTCCGCGATTGCGTGTACGTAATCGGGCCCGCTTTCAACTTTTAGGCCGGCCCTTTGCAGCAGATTGAGCACCACCCCCATGTGGCGCGGCTCGACGGCTCGCACCGTAACATCGCCGCGGGCGACACCACACGCTATCAAGAAAGTGCCGGCCTCCATGCGGTCGGGGACTGAGCGGAAGCGGCAGCCGTGGAGCTTCTCGACGCCCTTGATGACCACGATGTCGGTGCCGACCCCACGGATATCGGCGCCGGCTTGCTGGAGGAACTGCTGGCAGCAGATCACTTCCGGCTCGCGGGAGGCATTCTCAATCACGGTCACGCCATCCGCCAGCACGGCCGCCAGCATGACGTTGACGGTAGCGCCGACACTGCGGTAGCGGCTGTCCATATACATGCGACTACCTGTGAGCTTGTCGGCGCGGGCGCGCATGATACCGTGGCGTTCCTCTACCACGGCACCGAGCGCCCGGAAGCCACTAAGATGGTAGTCAACGGGTCGCGAGCCGATGACACACCCGCCCGGCAGCGGCACCTCCGCCTCGCCGAGGCGTCCCAACAGTGCCCCGGCCACATAAAAAGAGCCCCGCATCTTTCGCACCAGATCATACGGGGCACTTACCGAGGTTATGTGGCTTGCATCAATGCTGAGTACCGAGCGCTCAATAAACTCGCACTTGGCTCCCAGGGCACGCAACATGTCAATCATTGCGTTGATATCGTCAATGCGGGGGACGTTTTCGATGATGCTCTGATCGGCGATCAGCAGGGCAGCAGCCAGCAGCGGCAGGGTGCCATTCTTCGAGCCGCTGACTGTGATCTCGCCACCGAGGGGATTGCCGCCGTGGATCTTGATGGTTGCCACGATAACTCCCTCCCAGTATCCCTCATTAGCTGCGTCTAGGCTGCAAACGGTTGCTGCGATGCCGGCGGGCCGGCCGTTGCCCTCAGCCTAGCATACCAGCTTTTCCCGCGGCGTGCAAGCGGTTCAGCGCTCTGGCCAAAGCCAGTCTGGCGCGGTCGGCATCAATCAACTCGCGTTCCACACCCCGGTAGGCGGTCTCCAGACGCTGCTTCGCCCGCTGCATCGCCTGCTGCGCTCGCTCGATATCAATCTCACTGGCCATTTCTGCAGCATCGGCCAGCAGCATCACCCGATTGTCGAAAACCTCCATCACCCCGCCGGCCACGGCAGCGTACTCATCGCCGGCGGGGGTATGCAGAGTGACTACGCCGGTGGTCAGATTGGTCAGAAGCGGGGCGTGTCCACGCCTGACTCCCAGGTAGCCCAGGCCGCCGGGCGCAACCACGCCCTCAACAGGCCCCTCATATTCTACACCAGATTGGGTCACAATCTCAACTACCAATTCGCTATCCATGGCGGCTCCGCGTCACCGTCCCCTGACCGGCTATTTGCCCACATCCTCGATTGTGGCCACCATTCGGAAGGCCTGCTCCGGTAAACCATCGTACTCGCCGCTGAGGATCGCCTCGAAGCCATGCACCGTCTCGGCGACCGGCACATACACGCCCGGTATTGAGGTGAACTGCTCGGCAACGAACATCGGCTGGGTGAGGAACTGCTGGATGCGGCGGGCCCGCGCAACGGTCTGCTTGTCTTCCGCGGAAAGCTCGTCAATGCCCAGAATCGCGATAATGTCGCGCAGGTCGCGGTAGCGCTGCAAGAGCTGCTGCACGTCGCGAGCTACCTGATACTGCCGCTCACCCACCACGCGGGGGTCGAGTAGGCGCGAGGTTGATGCCAGTGGGTCAGCCGCCGGATAGATCGCCTGCTCGAACAGCTCCCGCGACAGATGGATGCTGGCGTCCAGATGGGCGAAGGTGGCTACCGGCGCCGGATCGGTGTAGTCGTCGGCGGGAACATAGACCGCCTGCACCGAGGTGATCGAGCCTTTGAGCGTAGAGGTAATCCGCTCCTGCAACTCCCCCATCTCGCTATCCAGGGTCGGCTGGTAGCCGACGGCGGAGGGCATGCGACCAAGCAGCGCTGAGACTTCGGAGCCGGCCTGAGTGAAGCGGAAAACGTTGTCAATAAACAGCAGCACATCCTGGCCGGCATCATCGCGGAAGTACTCCGCCATAGTCAGCGCACTCAAGCCGACCCGCAGGCGCGCGCCCGGCGGTTCATTCATCTGCCCAAATACCAGGCAGGTCTGGTCCAGTACGCCGGCCTCCTGCATCTCCAGGTAGAGCTCATTGCCCTCACGGGTGCGCTCCCCGACGCCGCCGAAAACCGAAACGCCCTCATGCACGGTGCCGACATTGCGGATCAGTTCCATGATGAGGATGGTCTTGCCGACACCGGCGCCACCGAAGAGGCCGATCTTGCCGCCGCGCGGGAAGGGACAGAGTAGGTCAATCACCTTCAGGCCGGTCTCGAACTGCTCCTCGGCCACGCTTTGGTCCTCGAAATCGGGGGCCTGGCGATGAATGGGCCGGTGCTTCTGCACCACCACCGGCGCTTGGTCGTCTATCGGCCTACCCAGCACGTCGAACATGCGCCCCAGGGTCTCCGGGCCGACCGGAACGACAATCGGGCTGCCGGTGTCCTCGGCGTCCATGCCCCGCACCAGGCCGTCGGTGTTGTCCATGGCGATGCAACGCACCGTGTCATCGCCGAGGTGTTGGGCGACCTCGACAATCAGCTCAATATCACGCTCGACGACGTCGATCCTGATGGCGCTGAGCAGTTCCGGAAGCTGGTCCGCGGGGAAGCGGATGTCAACCACCGGACCTCGTACCTGCGCGACCTTACCTGTCGCCATCCATTTTGGCCTTTCTGAATTGCAGCCTACTCATATTCACATTCTGCCCGACATCGGGACTGGTTCCTGGTCAAGCCTACCTGTCCACGTCTTAGAGATGCCCTAAGGCCTCGGCGCCGGCGGCGACCTCCAGAATCTCGTTGGTGATCTTCTGCTGGCGGGCGCGGTTGAGCTGCCGGACCAAATCCCCGCGCATTTCCTCGGCATTGTCCGCAGCGGCCGTCATAGCGATCATGCGCGCCGCCTGCTCGGAGGCCAGCGACTGCACCAGGTAGTAACGCAACTGCGCCTCCACCGCCATCGGCAGCAGCGTATTGATAAGCTCTGCGGGGCCGGGCTCGTAGATATACTCGACAGGCGCCTCGGTGGCTGCTATATCGTGCGGAATCGGCAACACCTGCTCCAGCGTAGGCGCTTGTCGGGAGATGCTAACAAACTTCGTATAGGCGATGTTCAGACTGTCGAGGCTGCCGGCATCGAAGTGCTGGCGGATGGCTCGGCAAATTTGGGCGGCCTTCTCGGTCTCCTGGACATCGCTGAGCGAGTAGTAGGTCTCAAGTGTATTCCAGCCGCTGCGGCGCGCGTGGGCGACGGCCTTGGCGCCCACCGCGATGACCTCAACCTGGCAGCCCATGTCGCGGATGAATTGCTCGGCGGCGCGGAAAACGTTGGCATTGTAGCTGCCACACAGGCCGCGGTCGCCGGCGGCTACCACCAGCCCGACGCGCTGTCGTTGGTCCGGCTGACGCAGATAAGCGTGTGAAATCGGCGTATCGCTGGCGCTGATGCGCCCGAGGATTTGGTTAAGCCGGCGGAAGTACTCGCGGCGCCGTTCGACGCGCTCCTGCACGCGGCGCAACTGGACTGCCGAGACCATGCTCATGGCTCGGGTGATCTGCCGGATGTTCTCGGTGGTGCGGATTTTGCGGCGCAAGCTGCGCAGGTTTTCCGGCATCGGCTCTATTCAACACCCTCGGTCTCGCTGGCGCACTGCTCCGTCTCGGATGCTGTCTCGAAGTGGCGGTCAGCCAGCTTGCTCTTGAAATCCTGGATAGCTTGATCCAGGCGCTCAGCCGTTTCGTCGGAGAGTTGCCGGCTCTGGCGCAGCCCGCTTTCTATCTCCGGGTAGCGCTCGCGGATGAAGCCAAGCAGCTCGGCCTCCAGGTCCGTAATCGGCTCTAGCTCAAGGTCGTCCCAGTAGCCGTGAGTGCCGGCGAATATGGCAATGACCTGTTCGGCGATCGGCATCGGTACGTACTGGCCCTGCTTGAGTACCTCCATCATGCGGTCACCACGGCTCAGGATATTGCGGGTCTCCTGGTCAAGATCGGAGGCGAACTGCGAAAAGGCGCGGTACTCGCGGTATGAGGCAAGGTCTAACTTCAGGCGTCCGGCGACTTTGCGCATCATCTGCGTCTGCGCATTGCCGCCGACGCGGGAGACGCTCAGTCCCACGCTGATGGCGGGACGCACCCCGGCATAGAACAGCTCCGGCTCCAGGTAAATCTGGCCATCAGTGATCGAGATCAAGTTGGTGGGGATATAGGCGGCGTAGTCGCCTTCCTCGGTCTGAATCACCGGCAGCGCGGTCAGGGAACCTCCGCCTTCGGCCTCACTGAGCTTGGCGGCGCGCTCCAGTAGCCGGGAGTGGAGATTGAAGATGTCGCCGGGATAGGCCTCGCGCCCGGGCGGCCGCCGCAACAGCAGGCTGACTTCACGGTAGGCCTTGGCGTGCCTGGTCAAGTCGTCGTAGATGACCAGCGCATGGCCGCCCTGGTCGCGGATATGTTCGCCCATAGTGCAGCCTGCGTAGGGCGCGATGTATTGCACCGCCGCCGGGTCCGAGGCCGCAGCGGCGACTATGCAGGTGTAGTCCAAGGCCCCATGCTGCTCCAGTATCGCGGCGGTGCGCCGGATCGAGGAGCTCTTCTGAGCGATTGCGACATATATACACTTAACGTCGGTGTGCCGCTGGTTGATGATGGTGTCAATGGCGATGGCGGTCTTGCCGGTTTGGCGGTCGCCGATGATCAGCTCGCGCTGGCCGCGGCCGATCGGTATCATCGAATCAATGGCCTTGATGCCGGTGTGCAGCGGCTCCTTGACGGGCTGGCGCTTGATTACGCCGGGAGCCTTGATCTCCAGAGGTCGCGTCTGCTTGCTGACTATCGCGCCTTTGCCATCGAGCGGCTCGCCGAGGGGATTCACCACACGCCCGAAAAGCTCCTCTCCCACGCGCGTTTCGGCGATACGACCGGTGGTCTGCACCTGGTCGCCCTCTTTGACGTGGTCGTAGGGGCCCATCAGGATGCAGCCGACATTGTCCGCCTCCAGGTTGAGCGCGATCCCCATCAATTCACCGGGGAACTCCACCAGTTCCGCCGCCATCACATCTGCCAGGCCATAGACGCGGGCAATGCCGTCACCGATCTCGATGACGGTGCCGACGCCGACCATTTCCACCTGGCTTTCCAGTCTCTGCAGTTCGTCTCTGAGTATCGCGGAGACCTCATCAGGCCTGCCTTGCACGGCGTTTCACCTCAATGCCTTGTGACGGCCGCCGCTATATCAATTGCGGAGAGCGGGCGACAATGAATGAGGGTGACGGTCATCTTCAATAGCTCTGCAGCCCCTCGGAGAGCTTTTTGAGCTTTCCCCGCACACTGCCCTCAATCAGCCGGTCACCCATGCGCACGGTCATGCCGCCGACCAGTGAGGGGTCCACAGTAACTTCCAGCTCGACGCTGCAGTTGGTCAAAGTGGCAAGGGCCTGTTTCAGTTCGGCCTGCTGGGGCTGAGAGAGGGCGAAGGCGGAGACCACTTCCGCTCGCACCAGACGCCGCTCTTCATCCCACAGCTCCAGGAAGGCGTCAGCGGCACCCTCCAGCACCTCGGCCCGTTGCTTGGTCAGGACCAAGTGCAGAAACGGTTTGAGGCTTGCGCTGGGCCGTTGATCGGCCTCGGCGATCTTCAGCAGCACCCGGAGCTTGTCCGCGACTGGCAAAGTCGGGTGCTTGAGGGCCTCGAGCAGTCTCGGATCGGCACGCGCCGCTTCCGCCACTGCCTGTAGCTGGGCATAGACGGTGCTCTGCTCGCTGTTCTGGGCCGCTTCGGCATAAAGCGCCCGCACGTATGTCCTGGTAAGGGCATCTACAACCATATTCGTAACCTGGTTAGCGCCCGGCGGCGTGAGGCCGCCTTAATGGCGGTTCACTACGCCAATTCGTCTTCCGGCATCTCCGCCGCGATGCGGTTGACATCGGCAATAAAGGCATCGAGCACGGCTCGGTGGCGCTCTTCGTCCAGGGCAGCGCTTATGACTTTCCCGGCCACCTCGGCCGCCATGGCTGCGACCTGCTGCTTGAGCTCGGCCAACATGCCCTCGCGGGCCCGGCGCAGCTCCTCCTCGCCCTGGGCGACCATCTGCTGGCGTTGGCTGCGGGCCTCGGCGTGCAGGTCGGCGATAGCTTGCTTGGCCTCACGGGTAGTACGGGCGATGTCGGCACGGAAGGTCTCGCGCATCGTGTCAAGCTGCTGTTGCAGGCTCTCGCGCTCGGCGGCGGCCGCGGCCCGGTCCTGCTCGGCCTGCTCCAGGTCGCGCTTGATCCTGGCGGCGCGTTGCTGCATGAACTCGCCGATGGGACCGAAGGCAAAACGCCGCAGCAAGTAAAGCAGTAGCAGGAAGCCGATGATGTTGACGACTATGGCCCCGGGCTGGATCCCCAAGGCTTCGAGGGTGGATGCCATCACTTATCCCCCGGCCGGGTGCTACCTGCCGACCTGCGTTTGAATCATGTCGGCCACCGGCGCGAGCTTGCCCTGCAGGGTGAAGAACACGATGAGGCAGTAGATGACCAGCGACTCGATGAGAGCCAGAGTGAGAAGCAACAGGCCGCGGACATTGGCGGCCATATCCGGCTGTCGCGCAATCGCCTCCATCGCCGCTACGGCCGCCTTGGCCTGTGCCATCGCTGCTGACAGAACCGCGATCGTCACTCCCAAGCTGACACCCAACGCTAACATCGTCTCGTAAGACATATCATATTGCTCCTCACATTTGTTGTACTCGGCAGCAGGCCTGAGGCTTGCTAGCGCCTTACAATCCTCGGCTGTTTAGGCTACCTGCTCAGTTTCAGCGGGCTGATGGTCATCTGCTTGATCTGCGTCATGGCTGATGGCCATATTGATGTAGGCACCGGTCAACATGACGAAAACTAGCGCCTGAACAAAGGCGATGAACATGGCCAGAAATAGAAACGGCAACTGGAACGGCAGCGGCACCCAGATCGCCTTCATCGCCTCGGCCGACAACCTGATGAACTCAGCGACTAGGGTATCGTCCCCGAAGGTGTTGCCGAAGAGACGAACGGCAAGGCTTAACGGTTTGGCCAGCTCACTGATGAGATGGACAGTGAACAGCACCGGGGCCAGCAGCCAGGCGTCGCCGGTGAAATGCTTCAGGTACTTGAGGCCATGCTCCTTGAAGCCGAAATACTGAACCGCAAAAAAAACCACTAGCGCCGGCGCAAAAGTGGCATTCAGGGACGCCGCCGGTGCCGCGAAACCAGGAACCAGCCCGACCAGCGCATTGAAGAATACATATAGAAAGATCGTCGTGATGAACGGCGCAAAACGCCCGCCGCCGGGGCCGATCATATCTACGCATAGCCCCTCCAGCGTCTCGATAAAGAACTCCCATACGTTTTGCAGCCCGCTGGGAACGCTGCGGAGGCGTCGGCTGCCGAGGTATGCCAGCAGCACCAGCAGGCCGACGATTAACCACGCCGTTATCACAACCGGGTCCACATAGCCTTGGGCCCACTCCGGTATATACGGCTGCAGGGCATTGAGCCACTGGCCGTGCCCGCCGAACCCTCCGCTGGAGCCTTCGTGCATTAGCCCTTGTCCAAATCTTTGACTGAAATAGTCCGCGCCCCTCGGTCTCGGTCCGGCAAGCTCCTGCCCTAGGGCTGGCTATCGCGCTCACTTGCTACCAGATGCGCCACAATAAAGCCTGCCAGCCCCAGCGTATATCCGCCTGCCAAGCCGACAATGTCTAGCTGGGGCCACTTCACCGCACCGAAAATCACCGCACCGATTAAGCCGTACTTGGCCACATGCACCAGCAGAAAAATCAGCCTGCGCCGACGGCCACCCGTTCCGGTGACCTCGCTGGTGCATACCGCCAGCAAGCCGGCCCCGAAGACCCACAACAACACGCCGCACAGCAGGCCGGCGGCCACTGCCCAGCGCCCGATACCAGCAAAAAACCCAGCAATAATTATGCCAGGCACCACCGCTAGAAGCCACGAGCGCGGTTTGATACGCTCCGGATCTGTTTTCAATCTGCGTCGCTGACCCGCTGCACGGTCCGCCATAGCTCCAGGAACCCGGCCGCCGCCCCCACTAGCAGTCCTGCCACCGTCAGCCACGGCTCCGTTCCCCAGTGCCGGTCCAGCCACATGCCGACGACTGCGCCGAGGCCGACACTTACCGCCAGCGTGATCCCGACAGTTGTCAGCACCAGCGTTCGCGACATACCGGCTCGGGGGCGGGATTCGTCGCTATTCTCGCGGCCTTGGGGCATCTTCAACTTGTACCTCAACATCGGCATGATATATCCTGTAACGACCGTGTGTCAAGCTAGCCGCTTGGAGCACTCCAGGCCCCGCCGATAACGCTACCAATGGCTTGACGCGGCCCTGCGGCCGATGCTAACATGACGTTCGCTGCCCCTGCAATACCAGTTAATGGGACGGGATGACCAACCATGCCAGAAGTCAGCCTCGACGAAGTCCGCCATGTCGCCAAACTCGCTCGCTTGGCCCTGAGTGACGAAGAGCTCGAGCGCGTGCGCCGCGAGCTCAACCGCATAATGGACTATTTCGCCGAGCTCCAGCAGCTCGACACCGAGGGCATCGGCGACACCTCGCACGCTATCCCCATGACCGATGTCTATCGGCAAGACGAAATCGGCGCGAGTTTGCCGGCGGCCAAGATCGTCCAGAACGCCCCCGATAGTGTCGAGAACTTCTTCCGCGTGCCCGCATTCATGGAAGAAGAGTAGTCCGAATCCCCAGTTCCGGGAGGCCTTGTGACGTGGAATTGCATGAAATGACCGCATGGGAGCTGGCGGGGTATCTGCACAACGGCGAGGTATCTGCCGAGGAAGCAGTCCAGGCCTGCTATGACCGCATCGAGGGCGTCGAGGACCGGGTCCGCGCGTTCCTGACATTGACCCCTGAAGCCGCTCTCGAGCATGCCAGAGAGATTGACGAGTTGCGGGCCTCCGGCGAACATTTGCCCGCGACCGCCGGTATTCCTATCGCCCAGAAGGACCTGCTGTGCACTGACAGCATCGCTACCACCTGTGCTTCCAAGATCCTGGAGAACTTCGTCCCCCCATATAATGCCACCGTCATCCAGCGTTGCCATGACGCCGGCATGATTATGATCGGCAAGACCAACATGGACGAGTTCGCGATGGGCTCTTCGACCGAGAACTCGGCCTTCCAGATTACGGCCAATCCCTGGGACCTGCAGTGCGTCCCCGGCGGCTCCAGTGGCGGCTCGGCGGCTGCGGTAGCCGCCGATGAGGCCACTACCGCGCTGGGTTCGGATACCGGCGGCTCGATCCGCCAGCCGGCCTCGCTCTGCGGTCTGGTCGGTATCAAGCCCACCTATGGGCGCGTTTCCCGCTATGGTCTGATCGCTTACGCCTCCTCCCTGGATCAGATCGGCCCGCTGTGCAAGGATGTGCGCGATGCGGCGCTGTTGATGAGTGTGATTTCCGGCCACGATCCCCTGGATGCCACCTCGGCTGAGGTCGCGGTGCCTGACTACACCGGAACCTTGGGCCGCGACCTCCACGGCCTCAAGGGCGGCATCGCCCATGAGTTGCTCTACGGTGAGGGGATTGATCCGGCGGTGCGCGACACCATCGAGCAGGCCGTCAAGCAGCTTGGCTCACTCGGCGTGGAGTTCGAGGAGGTAGCCATGCCCCATGCCGAATACAGCCTGCCGTGCTACTACATCATCGCCCCGGCCGAGTGCTCCTCCAACCTCGCCCGCTATGACGGCGTGCGCTACGGTCACCGTACCGCGCAGCCGACCGCTGACATCTACGACCTGTTCGCCAAATCCCGTGCCGAAGGCTTCGGCCCGGAGGTCCGCCTGCGCATCATCAAGGGCACCTACGTGCTCTCAGCCGGCTACTATGACGCCTACTACCTCAAGGCGCTCAAGGTCCGGACCCTCATTAAGAGCGACTTCGACAAGGCTTTTGCCGACCACGATTTCCTGATCTGCCCCACCTCGCCGACGGTGGCTTTCAAGATCGGCGAGAAGGCCAACGATCCGCTGGCGATGAAGCTGGCCGACATCTGCACCATCCCGGTCAATCTCGCAGGCATCCCGGCTCTGAGCGTGCCCTGTGGCTTCGCCGATGGCTTGCCGGTCGGCATGCAACTCATGGGCGCACCCTTCTCCGAGGACCTGCTGCTACAGGTGGCGTATGCCTACGAGCAGTCCACTGACTGGCACAGCCGCCGGCCGGCTCTATGATCCCGAGCCTCGCAACACCGCAGCACCAATCACGGCTCGAGCCTCAGCCACTTCGAGTTCAGTAGTGTCACCTCATCGCACGCGATCACCGGGTAGTCACGAACGGTAATCGAGTCCGGCGTCGTCGTCTCCACCTCAAAGCCGGTTTGCGGTCGCGGCACGTCCGCCGGATCCATTTCCCGACTGACCCACTGCTCGACCAGTTCGGCGCGAGGCTCAGGTCCACAGGCCAGCAGATAGGACCCACTCACGGCCAGTCCGGGCGGCAGCGGCTCGGCCAGATGATAGGTTCTATCGGATACCGAACGCACCCTCAGAGTAGTGCTAGGCTCCGGCACGTTGATCTGCAGTTCGCCGCACGTCAGGTTGGTACCGTTGAGCAGGTACGCCTGGAAAGCGCGACCGTCGGCATCAACCGATACGAAGGCAAACTGCCCGGTCACGCTTACCGGACCGTACTGCCGCTGCTGCTGGTCTTTAGTGGAGATGATATAGTCGGTCCGGTCGGCGAATTGCACCTCGACCGCGATAGCGCCGGTCTCGTGGTCATTTCCGAGCAGCCGCGCCGCGATTACCGGCGCCTCGGCTCCCTGGTAGGGGACGATTACGGCCGCATACTGGGTTGCCAGGGGGGCTTCGGGATCGCTGACACGGTTCTCCGCCAGGATCTGCTGAAGCGGCGGCCGGCCAGTTACAGATTCCCGATGTTGTCGCCACCCCGGAACATCGGCAATGATGATCCGGTCCACGGTCTCCTCGGTATTGAGCAACCTCAAGTCGAGGTTGACGTCGTGGAACTGCCAGGTGAAGGTGTAAGGCTGCTGGGGCGTGACGGCCCGAGTGTTATCCAGCCACATGTTCCAGGGCGTCCAGGGGTAGCCGTGCGGCTGGCCGCGCGGCGCGTCTATCGGTTGCGGCGGCGGCTGTGCCGGGGCCAAGTTTACCAGCGAGCCGTTGCAGTTGAAGCTATAGTGATGTGTCTGGCCCCCCTTGACGCGGAAGAAGTCAACAAGATAGCTCTGGCCCTCGGGGGCCTCGATCAGGGCAACGGTGCGACGATATTCCTCGCACTGGGGATAGACATTGAAGCCCGAGGCCTGGAGTACCTCAACGCCGGGGCTGACACCGAACAGCTCGAGATTAGCGCCGCTGGGGTTGACATGCTGGTCCCCGTCGTCCACCACCACTAAATTATGCGACTTGGTGCTATAGACCCAGTGTTGTCCGGAGCGGCCATCGGGAGTCTTCTGGACGCTGCCGGAGAAGTAGCCTCGGTCCGAGGCCAACTCCTCACCGAAGGCATAGTAGCTGATGCTGAGGATATCGCGGTGGCGATGTCCGGTGCTGGGCAGCGTCCAGCGCTGTTCGTTCCCCACCAGGTAGAGGGCGGTGTCGTTGGCTCGACGGCTTCCGCGCAAGATCCCGACATGCCACCCCGGGAACCACTCGGTCCGCAGCCCCACATCCACTTCCGCCTGGCTCTCAACCTGGAGGTCGGCCGGTCGGTACCACAGCGCATACTCAGTCCCGTGTTCAGCGAGGCTGCCACCCTGAATCTGTTCCTGCAACGCGGCGTATCGCGTATCCAAGCGGGCGAGGAGACGTTCGGAGATGTCCGGCGACAGCTTGGAGCCAGGCTTCGTGTCACCGATGACGGGTCGGACATAACCCGGCCCCATCATCCGCACCATACCCAGCAAGGCCAGGCGCAAGCGGCCGGCCGCGAAGGGATTGTAGTTGTCAAGCCTCGGGCCCTGCTGCGGCTGGTAGCCGGGCGGGTCGCTGTAGCCACACAGAATATCAGGTACCCAGCCGAAACGCGCGAAGCTCGAGGCCGTATAGCCCGGGGTATTGTAGTAAAAGCCGTCGAAATGGTAGCACCTATCGAATACTTGGCTGAAGAGGTCCATTGCATGCCGGACCATGTCGGGCCGCTCCAGGATGATTCCGGCGGCGGCCTTGAACGCGACACTGTGACCCGCCTGGTTGCCGATGCTGGGGACGTGCATTTCAGCAACAGCCCCGGCCTGCATCAGGTCATCGAGGATGCGCCGCTCCATCTCGTCATTCACCACGCGCCGGCCATCGGGATAGCGGGCCTCGCGAATCAGGTCATAGGCTATTGTCAGGTGCACCAGCGGGCCGCCATCTCTTCCTCCATGGGCCTCAAGCCGTCCCGCTCCTCCGCCTCGCCCCAACGTGAACTCCGCATCTTCAGGAGGTTGAGCGCCGCCGTCGGCGCTGAAGAACTTGTCGCGCTGGCCATATAGGTCCCAGCCATAGGCATTGCGGATAACATCCTTAGGGAAGCGACCTGCCGGGGGGTTTTGTCCGATGTTGGCGGCTACCTCTGCCGGCGGCCAGTCGGCATAGCTGCCTACATAATCATGGTACAGGTAATGCGGATATACTTGGGCGAAGCGGTCCACTAGCCACGCGGCCCGCTCGGCATAGGTGATCTCACCGGTCACGGCATAGAGCTTGGCGAGTGTCAACGCCTGCTGCCAGGCCCAGTGGTTCTTGTACATCCTGATCAGGCCGGTGAAGCTGGTCATCTCGGGCCGGTTGAGCCACCTGAGGGCGTGCTTGCCACGCTGGTCGGGATCGGCCCGCTCCTCGGGAGTCTCATAGTAGGTGAAGCTCTGCCCCATGCGCGGGCACTCCAGCACCCCGGTCTCGGGGTACTCCGCATTGGGATAGACCGTCCCGCAGCGGCTGCAGGTAACCTGGTCGGGATGCCTGACGTCCCACTTGAAAAGCCAGCCCTGGCCCATCGCCGACTTCTTGCCGACACATGCCGGGCAGTTCTGACCGTACCAGGTGCCGGGGCTTAGGTCCGAGATGAACTCCTGGAAAAACTGCCGGTCGTGCTGCATCGAGACTGCAACCTCGCTCTTCCACCCCTTGACGATCTCCTGCGCCCACTTGTACCGCTCCAGGTTGCGGCGCGCGTTCTCAATGTCCTCAGGCTTGTACATGGTGCGGGGTTGGGCAGATGCCACAGCGCTACTCAAAAACAGCACCGCTAGCCAGAGCCACACCACGTACGGAGACATAATGCCTTTCGAGATCTCGACTCCGTACATCATCACACCTCCGCAAGATGGGGGGTGAAGTTGCCTCTCTCTGAAACGAGGGAAAGTCCCAGGGGGCAGACCAACCTGGTTGCCCCGCATACTGTCCGCTACCACACTCTGGCCGCAAATCCTCGCGGGAAAGCTGCTGCGTAGCCTGGAGGCTCACTCAGCGAAGGCCTCTACCTCCGCTACCCACATAATATTGGGGCGGAAGGCCGGCCCGCCGCCGTGGTGCTGCAGGACGCGCAGGCGCTCAACCGTCACCGGCTCAAAACGGTGCACATTGAGGCGACGCTCCTGTCTTTGCTGCACCTCCGCCAGCTTCTGCCACTGGCCGGCTACGAAGGCCTCAATGTCATAATGACGCGAGGTACACAGGAAGCCCTTCTCCGGGGCCCAGAAGATATGCACCCGGCCCACTTGCGTGGGTTGCTGGAAGCTCATCTCAATCCAGTGTTCCCCCGGCTTGTCCTGCGAGGCCCAGGCCAGCTCAGACCAGTCGAGCTTCGCTTCATCGGGGTAGCCCCTGCCGTCAGTCAAGGGCCCGGGATTGTATTTGGTGCCGGCATTGCTGTCGGTGGTGACCGTGGCCTGATCGGTGGCCAGCAGATTGTGCTTGCGGCTGGGGTCCTCAACCACCCAGATGTCATCGAACCAGGCCGTTCCGGGTCGGTAACGAAGTAAGCAGTAAAAAGCAATGGACTTGATCGGCTCCAGCGGCTCAATCAGCGCCTCTGCGTATTCCCAATCATGAGTGCCCTGGGAAAATACGGCTCGGCGACCGTGGGCCGCGCCTCCACTTTGGTAGTACGCATCAGCATATAGCGAGTATTGGGCACCTCTGACATTCTCGGCGCGACTGAAGCCACGGATGATAACCGGGCTGCGAACCCGCTGGTTCAATCCCAGGCCCTGCGAGGCTCCGGCAATACCTCCGGCGTCAAGGCTAGCGCGGATGGCCGCGGCGCCGGAGAGCTTGGTCTCGCGGTCAATGCTATAGCCGTGTTCGCCATAGTTGGCCCAATTCTGGGCCCCACCGTCGGCAATCTGCTCGAACCCCCAATTCCTGACGAGATTCGGCGCATCGCCCAGGAAGGTGAACTGCTGAGGCAGCACAACCGGTTCCTGGCCCGGCCCGCTAACCTCCACTGCGAAATCCACCGGGCCGGCATGGGCCTCCGGGCCGAAGGTGAGAGTGAAGGGGGTGGTCTTGACCTGCTGCGGCGCGAGAGTGATCGTGGCGGGCAGATCGGTAGTGGTGTTCTCTAGCTGGCGTGTGACGAGCTTCAGGGCCAGAGCCTCCACCGTGCGGTTGGTGGTGGTCAGCTCGAAGCTGTAGGTGTGATTGTCAGGAGATATACGAGCCAGTCGCAGACTTGCCAGATACGGGCCGACCAGGCTCGCCTGTTGCCGGGAATGTAGGCTGACCAACCGGCCCTGCCACTTGCCGGTGACCTGTGCCTGTAGCTCTAGGCTCTGCCCGACCGGCAGTTGCGGCGGGACGTGGATGGTGTTGTCATCATCCACCTGGCACTGCGCGACGCTAAGTTGGAACTTCGGGTCCTGCAGCGCAGTTCCCGGCAGATGGAACTCGGCCTTCACTGCGCCGCCCGGCACCAGGGGAGTACTCAGCTCCAGCTCCAGCGGGCCGGCACCGGTCACGTGAGAGGTGGCCAGGTCCAAAAGCTGCTCGACATCGCGTATGTCACGTTGAATCCGGTCGGCCGCCGACGCCAGCTTCTCAGCAGAGACTAGCTTCTCGAGCGTGGCCAGCGGCTCGCGGGCCTGTTCGATGTGCGAGAGGGCCGCTTGCGGCTCTGCTGCAACTTCGGCCGCCGCGACGGCTTGCTTGATGGCCTCCAATTGCCGCGTGGCCTGCTCTTCCGTAGCCGGTGGCAACACCCCGTCCTCGAAGCCCGCATAGCGCAGCCGGTTGATACCGCTGTTCTCCAGGCCCAAGGACACCTGATCGAACCAGACCTTACCGGCAGCGCCGCCATACTTCAGTGTTATGTCAACCATCCAGATCGGGTAAGCGGTGACAAGGCGCTGACTTGCCTCCAGCCATTCGCCGGTGCCCGAGAAGGGGATGGTGAAGCTGTCCTCACCGGCCTCTCGACCGCGGGTAGCAACCTCGACGACGCACTTGGCGCGGTCCTCTGCGCTTACGCCCTCGAAACGCGCATGGGCGGTGACGATTAGAGCCGCCGGGTCGAAGGCCACGCGCGGAATCGTCTGGGTAGCGCCGCTGGGCTTGTCGCCGCCCTCGCAGCGGATACTGGCGGCACCCTCCAGGGCCACGGCATGATCAATTGCGTATCCGCCCTCCAGCGGCTGCCACCAGGTGAAGTGCTCCTGCTGGGCGATCTCACGGGCATAGACTTGCCGTGCCTCGATGATTGCCGCAGCGCGTTGCAGGCGAGCCTGGGCCATCTGCCAGGGCTGGGCGATCCGTACCACCGCCAGGTCAGAGGCAGGCACCTTTAGCGGAATTACGACGCGATTACCTTCGCGCTCACCGGTTAGGCGCTGGTGGCGAACCTCCTCATGGTATTCGAGTGGTGCTTGCTCAAATCCTAGTTGCCCGCCGGCCAAGACCAAAGCACCCTCATAATCAGCCACGGTATCGTTGAGCAGCGTGATGAAGAGCTGCCCCTCATCCAGGTGCCCAAAGCGCTGCAGCGTGAGCGGGCCATCGGCTTGAGCCCGGGTCACCGGTTCCCAACCCGCCGCAGCCAGGTCCTGAGCCAGCGGCAGGTACTTGCGGAATAGGGCGCGATCACGATTGTACCACTCCGGGTGGTACCAGTAGCTGGTACCGGGGTTGCTCCGGCTGGGCGTGATGTCGAACATGCCCGGCATGTGGCCAAACGCCACCAGGCGTTTCATGTAGGTCTCTACGTCAACGAGCGTGTAGCGGTCGAAATCGCCCTTGAGCAAGGTGCAGAAGGGCTTCTGATAGCAGACAGCGCGGCAGTACGCCAAGGTCTCCAAGGGAATGTGCAGGCCGGTCTCGGCGCCCACAACGTCCACCGTGTAGGAGTACCACGCATAGTCATCCATCGCCGAGTTGTTGACCATGGTCAGGCCCTCATCCGGGCGCAACTTCCCGACGTCCTGATAGACCTTCTCCGCCCACTCAATCGAGGTAAACAGATTAAGCAGCCCAACCTGCTTGGCCGCGGCATCATATATCGGCGGGAACTCAGCAACCGCCAGGTGCTCGCGCCGGTAGTTGATCCCGCCGGCCAGCCCGTCATAGTACACACCGGTTGTGGCACCTTCCATATACCTGGCGATGACGGCGTCGTGGTAGCTGGACAGCGGCAGGTCGGGGTCCATATTGCCCTGGCCGGTAATGCCGCCGCTATATGGCCGGATCACCGGCTGGCGTTCGGCGTCATAGACCACCGACTTGCGTATCCGCTCCAGCCCCTTGCCCCCATAGTGTGAATAATGTACCTCGGCCAGCTCGATCAATTCATCGAGTGACGCCCCTTCAGGAGCCTTGCGCGCCGTCGCATGGAAGGCCGAGGGGAACATATACACCAAGGGATCAGCCCCCAGAGCCTTGGAGAAAGCGCCATCTCGGGGGCTCTCGTGAAACTGTATCCCGAACTCGTTGGCGTCCTTGAGGTTGCGCATATTACCAAACGGCATCCACATGCCTTGACGTTTGGCGCGGTTGCGGAAGGCCTCCGGGAACAACTCGTAATACCGGGCCAGAGCGCCGCGCATACCGAAACTGCCGTCAAAAGTGAACAGCACAAGGTGGAAGGTAACCTGCTGTGGGTACTGATAGGCAGGTGAAAGCCCGGTCTCGCACTCAACGCTCAGAGCCTCGACGCTGCTGTCGTAGGCGAACCGCGCCACCGAGGGCTTATCGGGCTGTCTGCCAACAGCCAGCCCTATACTCCCTCGCGTCACGCAACCGAAGAACCACGGAGAGAACTCACCGGCGCCCGCTATCGGCGTTTCCGGCTCGTAGGGCAAGCTCGGGAAGGCACGGATTCCCCGCACCGTGCGGTACAGCCCGTCTGCCTCGACCGCTCGGCTGGTGTCGAGTGAATCCCACCACCTCAGACCCTCTGCCTTCATCGGCATGACCAGCCGCACCGCCGCACCGCGGTCGCGACCGGTGGTATCCTTCAGCGTCACGACCACCCCTATCGCGTCCGAAGCCAGCGGCGTAAAGGCGGCGCTAACGGTCAGGCCGAGTTGCCCGGCTTCACCGGAAAACTCCAGCCTCCCCTCCTTACTACTGACCGGGCCGATGACGGGGACCCACACCTCGGGCTTATCCAAGTCGGCGGCAAACCAGCCGCCCCCGTCGCCGATGGTCCCCTTCTGTGCGTCCCAGTCGAGGCTGATACCGCGCCCCAGCTCGATGGTGGCAGCCATCAGTGGACTAATCAACAGCAACGACAGTGCGAGAACTAGGCCAATCCTGCGCATGGGCTTACCTCCGGGAGACGAGTGGTACTGCGATGTGAACGGGCCCGCTATGACCACGGGCAATCCGCCTTTCCAATCCGGCCGGCGGCACCTGCACAACCGCTTGCGGCCAGTTGGGGACATACGAAGGAAATGCTAGTATTGCGCCACAGATGAATCACTCTTAGCCGCACCAAAAATGCAACTGGTCAGGTTTCTCTATGAGCCGCTGGGCTGGAAATCACATGTAATCGCTTGAGACGGGGCCTTCCTTGTAGTAATAGACATCTGCCGGCCACACCTGCGGCTGTACCGCACACGTAAAGTCTATCCGCGGATCGTCCTGCAGCTTGTGCCACTTGGCGTGTCCGTCGGCGTAGGTAAGGTTGCCCCCGCCCTGATGCCGTGCCGGGATAAAGCCGCTCCAGATATAGTGAGGTGGCGATATGCTGGCACCATCGGGCTGGGGACCATAGACGACATATGAATTGTTCGTTGGGTAAGCGGCGCTGGTGTGGCTCCAGTCGGAGTCGGCAAAAAGCATGGTGTTGGCGGGGAACTGCACCTCGGCCATCTTATAGGAGGTCTGTGAGCCGCTAGTGAGCGTTCTGCACAGAGCAGAATTGCACCCGTAGTGCTGCGAGTCGTAGTTCCCGCGGATATCGTACCCCGCCTCGCAAGTGGCCACGTCATAGTTCTTGATGTAGGGCTGCAGCAGCATGTACCAGCGACTGGTGGTACTGGTGTAGGCCTCGCCAGTCCAACTCCGCCACAGCGCCGGGGCAGTGGTATATGAGGGCACAATCGTCTCATCGTAGTCCTGTGCATACATCATCGCGCCCAGGCCGAGCTGCTTGAGATTGCTCAGACAAGTCGCTGCCAGCGCCTTGTCGCGGGCCTGAGTGAAAACGGGGAAGAGAATTGCTGCCAGGATCGCTATAATCGCAATCACCACCAGCAACTCAATTAGTGTGAAGCCTTTTTGGGGACTCATCTTAAGCGGCCTCCTTTACGCTCTAAGCATACAACGATCCGCTACCGCTGATCCATGTATCATAACAGCAGCACTAATCCGTCCGGCTCACCACCCAACTTTGACGCCGGTCGGGATCAATGTCGGCTGCACCGGACAACGCGTCGCGCATCCCGGGTCCTCTTCCAGCTTGTACCACTTGGCGTGTCCGTCAACGAACCCGATGTTGCCTCCCTCATTGTGGCGCGCCGGGATGAAGCCGGCAAAGCGCCAGGAACCACTACTACGGATGCCATAGGAAACCGAATACGGCCTCACGGAGGTATCATGGCACCAGTCCGAATCGGCAAGCAGCAAGGTTTCGGCCGGGTTCTTCACCCTCTGTATCACATTGCGGCCATTGAGTACCGAGGCGACTCCCGGGTCGGTCTTGCTGTAACACAGCCCGTAGTCACAGCCGATGCCGCCGCGGCTGTGCGCGCCGTTCTTGCTGTAGGCACTGGGACAGTGGAAGATCTGGGCGTTCTTGACGTAGGGCTGAACGTTCTGGTACCAGTAGCGGGTAGGACCCGTGGTGTAGGCCAGCGGCAACCTGCGATTGTAGTCCTCGGTGTACATCAAGACGGCTGAGACCAGTTGCTTGACATTACTCAGGCAGCTCGATTGCCTCGCCTTCTCCCGCGCACGGGCGAAGACAGGGAAGAGAATCGCCGCCAGGATCGCTATAATCGCGATCACCACGAGCAATTCGATGAGCGTAAAACCCTTTCTACTGCGCATGTCGCGTCATCTCCTTCCGGTCTGTACCCGCCATACATCTCGCTGCTGCGACCGCCCAACCTCGTGCTTGCAGACCAGCATATGCTGCTGTTATACTACATGCCGCTGTTGATTGTCAAAGGCTACCAGAATACCAAACACTAACTAGCTGCAAGCCGCGCTCGGACAACACCATTGGCAGTCACCCGACGCCGGCTACGTGGCTATTCCCAGAGCCCGTTCAGTAGCCGCAGGGTGTGTTCCACCAGTTGCTGGCCGCCTTCGGGGCCGACCTCGTTGCAATACGCACCGGCCCCATAGCTACCTCCGGCGACTGCGCGCGCTGTGGGCAGATAGGTGCCCGTGTGCTCGCCGCCGCCGGCCAACTGCACCACGAAGGTCTGCTGCGCCGGACTCCGCGCCTCAATCCTCAGCCCATAGTCGAGATATAGCTCGAAGCGGTTGGTGGCGAAGGCCACGTCGCCCAGGCGGATGGCATGGACCTCCTCCATCAAGTGCGGCTCCGTCTGTTGGCTCTCGTACCGCCGTATCACGCGCTGGCAGCGGTTAATCCACACGTGACGCACCGAGGCGGCACGGTCGTCAGCAGGCACCTCCGCCTCGGCTCGCGCCAGGTCCTCACGGGCTGTCGCCAGTTCCTGGTCAGTCACCATCCAGCGCGCCACCGGCACATTTTCCATAACATGCCGCAGCACCAGGCGCTCGTGCGGCTCCTTGTGCGCCAGCGGTAGGACGTCGTCAACAGCATCGGCGATCCGGCGGCCCAGCTCCTGCCGCCGGCTTGTCCCCCGCAGCTTCAGCATCCGCTCCTCCTCCGCCTTGTGCAACAGCGGGTGGGGCGACTGGTCCCCCGCTGCGCTGGCCTGCGTCAGGACGAACAGGCTGTCACCGTGCCGGCTTCGCAATTCCGTCCGCACATCATGCCAGAAATCGGCTGATACGTAGTACGCCGATTCCACCTCCTGAGACGGACAGGCCAGATTTACCACCACGCCGGTCAGCTCGCCGGCCTCGTCCCAGCTAAACAGCAGGTCCACACCGTGGTCCTCATAGCCCTCGATGTGACTGAAATCGGGATCGTCGGTGTTGCCATACATCTTGCTGACGCCATCGGCGCCACGAGCCAGAGCCTGTTTTTCTCCCTCCCGCTCGCCGTAGCGGCTGAAGTAACTGACGCGCCGATTGTGGCCCACCACCGCATGGCCGAAGCCCCACCCGACACTGCCCGGCTTGCGCTCACGCCAGGCCTCCGCGACGGCCTCCGCCACGCGCTCCACAAACAGGTCCGCGTACTCCGTCGCCGACATCTCCCCCTCCACCTGAGGTGGAAAAGTGCCTTCCACAATCCACGGCGAGGTGTGGGTATGCGTGGCACTGAGCACCACCTTTTCCGGCGGCAGCTCCGGCACCCGCTGCCGTACTGCCTCCCGGCAACGTTGGCAAATCGGCGCCGGGATGGTGCAGCGGTCACACGATACCAATACTGCGCAGTCGCCCGCTTCACCCTCTGACAGCGCCAGCGCCGTCACCACCAGCGGATCGTGGACCTCCGTGGCGACCCGCGCATGGAACTGCCCGTACAACACCGTCGGCAGGCGGGGCGTAACATCCCGCTCGGCCCAGCCCACCAGTATCCGTTCGCTCGTATCAGAACCCACAGCATCATGCCTCCTTCACAGTAAGAAACCTCACCGCAAGAGGTTCTCCCCCGCCACGCCAATCCCTGCTTGGCTGGCAGAATCGCGCTGCAGTTACTTCGTCGCAACTGACAACGGCCTTCCCCGAACCAGAGCCTTGCCTCCGGTTACCGGTAAGCGACCGGCCTCATATCGCTCCCTCCAGAAGGGCTTAGGCCTCTGGGCGGAGAACTCCTCCCTACAGACGGTAGAATCGGGAGCCAATGCTGGGGATGGCGAATGTGCAGGAATATCAGGAGGCGATGTTCGATGATCGAGCCAGATGTAGTAGCGACGACGTCACTAGTGAGCGTGCTACTGATGGTAACGCTGTTGCTGGCGGTACCGGCGCTTGGGCAGGAGCCGGAGAAGTTCACGGATCACGGAGTCGCGGCGGACGTATCCCGCTCGCGAGGTGCTGCCGCGACGGTGGACGGCGAGGGGCGCAGAGTTGTGCTCATCTGGCTCTCAGACCATCGCGCCTGTACTTCCATGCTGGTCATAGACGCGGCAACGGGCGAGACCCAGCAGGTCCCCGTAGAGCGCAAGAGCGCCGATTCGCCCTTCGCGGTGTTGCTGTCGACCCGCAATCGGTGGTACTCGCAGTTCGCCGACCGCTTCTACGAGTTCGATCCGGCGACTCTGAGCTTCAGCTTCGTAGGTGATACGCCGGCACGCTGCGCGATGTCCATGACCGAAGACGCCTCCGGCACCATCTGGGCGGCGCTGTACCCCGGCTCTCACCTGGTCAGCTTCGATCCTGACACTCGCGAGCTGGTGAGCCATGGCGCCCTCAATGAGGAGACCTGGCCGCAATATCCCAGCTTCCTGGCCACTGACGATCAGGGCTGGGTGTACACCGGCATCGGCAATACTCTCTGTCAAGTAGCCGGCTTTAACACTGCGACCGCTGAAGTGCGCCATTATGTGGACGAGCAGAGCCGCGTGCAGGGCTGCGGGCAGGTGTTCCGAGCCACTGACGGCAAGGTCTATGGCCGCGGCCCCGGCTGGGGTTGGCACGTCCTGGCCGGCGGTGAGGCTACGCCAGTTGATGAGCCGTCAGTGAAGCCGGCACGGGGCAAGACCGGCTCCCAGCAGTCCGTCTTCCGCAATTTCCCCGACGGCAGCCGCATCGCCGAATTGGATGTGCCGGAGCGACTGCTGCGGGTCCAGGAGGCCGACGGTACCGTCCGCGAGTTGACCTTTGATTACGAGTCCGAGGGCTCGGGCATTCAATCCATCGTCCAGGGCCCCGATGGCGCCATCTACGGCTCAACCGGGCATCCTCTGCGAGTGTACCGGCTCGACCCGCTCACCGGCACCTGCACGCATCACGGCTTGGGGGCGGAAATGGGGCATCTCAACGCAATGACGGTACAGCGCGACCTGCTCTTCGGGGCCATGTACGGTGGCGGCATACTGTACCAGTATGACGTGACGCGGCCCTGGGCCCCGCAAGACCAACAGGACCCCAACCCCCGCCGGCTGGGCGGGTCCGCCCCACACATTACCCGGCCCCATGCGCTGCTGGCCCATCCTGACGGCCGGCACCTCATCATGACCGGAACGCCGGCGTATGGCTGCACCGGCGGCGGCATGTTCATCTATGACCTGGAGGCGGGCAATGGCGAGGTCTTGTCCCACGAGCAGCTCTTGCAAGACCACAGCACCTTCTGTCTCGTGGCGCTGCCTGACGGAAACCTAGTTGGTGGAACCACCATCGCTCCCGGGACCGGAGGCCAGGCCCAGGCCACCGAGGCGGAGCTGTACCTCTTCGACTGGGCCAGCCGCCAGGTGGTGTGGCGGAAGGCGCTGTTCCCCGGCAGGAGCGCGATCACTGACCTCCTGGTAGCACCGGACGGTCTGGTTTACGGCATCGCCGTCGACTCGACCTTTTTCGTCTTCGACCCCAACGCCCGCAGCCTCGTCCACCAGGAGTCGCTGTCCGCTTATGGACCGCCCGCCGGCTCTCAGGGGCCGCGGATTATGGCCCTCGGCCCTGACGGGTTGATCTATGTTCTGTTCAGCAAGGCAGTGCTCACGATCCAGCCCGGAAGCTTCCAGCACCGCAAGCTCGACGACAGCCCGGTGTCCATTGGGGCCGGCATCGTGCTGCATCAGGGCCGCATCTACTTCGGCAGCGGGTCGCACATCTGGAGCTACGCGATTCCGGGGCTGTAGCCGCGCTGAAGCAAGCAGAAAGTGCACTGCGAGAGGAGCGGGTGCATGATCCGCCGCGAAACCATTGTCTCCACTATGTACCAGGCCACCTGCCTGGCGGCGACGAAGCTGCCGCCTGATGTCGAAGCGGCACTGGTGGCAGCCCTGGAGGAGGAGACTGAGCCATTGGCCCGCCGGCATCTGCAGGTGAGCCTGCAAAATGCCCGCGAAAACGGCGACGCCGCGGCCCTGGTCTGCGCGGACACCGGCTTCCCGCTCTTCTTCGTTACGGCGGGAAGCCGCACACAGCTTGAGGGAGGCTTCGGCGTACTCTGGGAAGCCGCCGGCGAGGCCACCGCCAGGGCGACGGCGGACAGCTTCCTGCGTCCGACCATGGTCAACCCGCTGACCCGCGACAATCCCGGCGATAACGTCGGCCCGGGGATGCCCAAAGTGGAACTGCGCTTCGTAGGCGATAGTGATGGGCTTGACATCATCGCCGCGCCCAAGGGCGGTGGCAGCGAGATCTTCGGCACCTTCTACCGCATGATGTATCCCTCCGATGGTGAGGCGGGAATCCTCAAATTCGCCATAGACGCGATCCGTGATGGCTGCTATGCGGGGAAAGTCTGCCCGCCGGCCATTGTCGGCGTCGGTATCGGCGGCACGGCGGACCAGTGCATGAAATTGGCCAAGGCGGCGGCGCTACTGCGGCCGGTTCGCCGACCCCATCCCGACCCGCGCGTGGCGGCAATCGAGGCGAAGCTCTATGTCGCGGCGCGCCACCTGGGCATAGGGCCGATGGGCGTCGCCGGAATCAACGCAGTGCTGGCCGTACACGTGGAGACGGCCATGACGCACACAGCGGCGCTGCCGGTGGCAGTGAACGCACAGTGCCTGGTCGGGCGCCGCTGGCAGGCCACGATCTCAAGCGACGGACAAGTAAGCTATACGGGGGAGCTACCGTGAACGATACCGTCCGCCATCTCCAGTTGCCGCTGTCGGAGGCCGTAGCGCGGGAACTCGAACTCGGACAAATCGTCACCGTCAGTGGCTTGTTGTTCACCGGCCGCAGCCGCTTTCACATCCGCGCCATCGAAAACGACCTGCTGCCTCCGCTCGATTTTCGTGAAGTCAATTGCTTCTTCCACGTCGGCCCGGTAATGCGACAGGTCGAGGGCACCTGGGAGATCGTCAGCATCGAGCCTACCTCCAGCATCCGCTTCGAGCGCTACGGCGGCGCTGTGGTCAGGAAGCTGGGGCTCCGGACGCTGATCGGCAAGACCACGATGGGTACCGGCACCGCCCAGGCCCTTCGCGACGTGGGCGCGGTGCATCTCACCAAGATCGGCGTCTGCGGCAATTTGCTGCGGAGCCAAGTGCGGCAGGTGGTAGCGGTACATTTCCTCGAAGAGCTGGGTAAGACCGAGGCGACCTGGGTTTTCGAGGTGGATCACTTCGGCCCGTTTTTTGTGGACATGGATGCTGCCGGCCGCAACTACTTCGAGACTCTCGATACCCACGGGCGCGGGCACCTGGCAGAGGTATATGAACAACTCGGCATTCCTCCGGACTTCACATACACGGAGGTGAATCCGTGAGCGCGGTTGAGAGCCGGCAACTACGGATGGTCGCACTGTGCGGGCTGCTAGGATACGGCTATCCGTTGGAAAGCCTGGAGCGTGCTCTCGCCCTGCGTCCGGACCTGCTCGGGGTTGACGCCGGCTCCACCGACCCGGGGCCGTACTACCTCGGGGCCGGCGAGAGTTTCGTCAGCGCTGCTCAGGTCGCACGCGACCTGGAGCCGGCCTTATGCGCGGCCATCGCGAGGCAGATCCCCCTGATTGTCGGCACCGCCGGTGGCTCCGGGGCCAAGCCGCACCTCGAGCGCTGTCTGGAAACGGTGCGGGCGATCGCCGAGCGCAACCGACTTCACTTCCGCCTGGCCGTGATTCCGGCGGATGTGCCGGTCGCAACCGTGCTTGAGGCCCTGCGGGAGGGACGGCTTGCTCCGCATGGCCATTCCCAACCGCTCACCGAGGACTATATTCGGGCCTGCAGTCACCTCGTCGCCCAAATGGGCACCGCGCCGATTATTCGGGCCCTTGACGGCGGCGCTCAGGTGGTCATCGCCGGGCGCTGCTGCGATGCGGCCATCTTCGCCGCCGAGCCGATCCGCCGTGGCTTTGATCCCGGCCTCGCCCTCCACCTCGGCAAGATCATGGAATGCGGCACACTCTGTGCCAGGCCCGCAGGGGCTAATGATGTGCTGATCGGGACGATCGGGACGGACTATTTCGAGGTGGTGCCGGCCAATCCCGAGCGCATATGCACGCCCGAGTCGGTGGCGGCCCACTCGCTGTACGAGCAGCCTGATCCGAATTGCTTCTATGAACCCGAAGGCAAGGTGGAGCTCAGCAATTGTCTCTTTGAAGCTGTGGGTAAGCGCGCGGTGAAGGTGAGCGGCACGCGCCTGATACCACCCGCCCGAGAGGCCGTGAAGCTGGAGGGTGCCCGTTGTGTGGGCTATCGTTCCATTACTATTGCCGGCGTCCGCGACCCGGCTACCATCGAGCGGCTGCACGACCTAGAGCGTTCAGTAAGTGCGACGGTGACGCAGGCCCTTGGCGACGTGGTTGCGCCCGATCAGATCAGCCTGCGGTTTTTGCGATACGGCCTCGAGGGCGTGACCGGTCCGCTGGAAGGCCGGCCGGCGCCGCTGCCGCGCGAGGTGGGCCTGGTCATTGACGCAGTCGCCCCTTCCCAGGACCTGGCCGATCGCGTGTTGAAGCTGGCCCGCTCAACGGCCTTGCACCAGCATTACGAGGGCCGCAAAACTACCGCCGGCAACCTCGCTCTTCCGTTCTCTCCGTCCGATTTCAGTGGCGGGCCAGTCTATGAGTTCGCCGTCTATCATCTCATGCAAAACCCGGACCTGAGCGCCCTGTTTCCGGTCGAGTTCCAGGAGGTCTGATGATGCGCCTCTACGATTGCGCCACCGTGATCCGCAGTAAAAACGCCGGCCCGTTCACACTGACCATTGACTTGGTGCTGCCCGATGTTGCCACTTTCCGGCGGGTTGCGGAGGCGCCCGGTTTGCTGCCATCGAGGATTGCCGCGCTTTATCGTGTGCCGCCAGACCGCGTGCGGGTGATCCCCTTCGAGCCGGTCCTGACGATCAAGGTGACCCTGCCGCGGCCCGGTGCTAGCTCGGGAGCCCCAGGCGACCGCGACGTGTACGGCTGCCAACAGCATTTCCCTCTGGCCGACGTAGAGGTCTGATAGTTCTTTTTCCGCCGCGAATACCACAGAGTGTCGCTTTATTCCCCGCCCACGATCTTCAGCCGGCTGGCCGGGCCGCGTACATCGTAAAGGCTTACCGCCCGCACCTCCAGCACGTTCTCGCCGCCGTGCACTTGCCACGTGAAGTCACCGCTGTGTTTCGTTGCACTCGGGCCTTTGTCCGTGATCACTTCATAGTGGCTGAAATAGGACATATTGTGCGACAGCATCACCCGCACGGCCCCGTTGCCGAGATACTGCGGCCGGATGAAGCATTCGTTAACTCCCCAATACATGTCATCCCAACGGTCGGTGTTGTAACTGAACTCGGGGAAGAAGCGCACTCGCGGGTCCTGGTACCACAGCCGCCCGTCCCAGCGGAAGGTATGCACTCCGTCCCAGGTCGGGTACGGAGCCGGCGCGTCCATGAAGTTGTTGCGCAGCCAGATACCGTAAGCCTCATAGCCTTTGGGACAGTCTCGCGCGCCTTCAGGCACAGCCGTCTCTCCCCTATGAAGCTGGGCGGCATAGGCCTGGCATGGAACCAGGGATATTCTCTGGTATAGCGCTTCATCGAACTGCGCGCCCCGAATCTCTCGGGTGTTCATCGGCACCCCGTCGTCGCGGAGGTAGCACACATTGCCGGTCGGATCAATCAGTACCCACTTATCGTGCTCGTTCGACCACACCTCCGGGAAGCAGTGCCCGCCCGAGGGCGGGAACATGCGCGTCATCAGCAGCGGCCTGGCCGTGTACCCCAGCGCCTGGCAACAGCCGACGAAGGCGTGAGAGTACTGGTGACAATGGCGCCCGCCATGCCTCTCCAGGTGCCCGTGGCCGCGCCTGATCATGTCAAGTTCCCACACCGCATTGTTGGGCAGCCAGTGGGTGGTGCGCTTGTCAATGCCGTACTTTTTCTGCTGCTCATCACTGCGCAGAGGCGGCTGGCGCAGGTAGTTGTGAACCCACGTGGACAGCAGCAGCAGCTTCTCCAGTTCACTTTGGCCCTCTTGCACCACCTCATCCAGGTCGTACCATTCCCGCAGTCTCTGCAGCATTTCATTATCGTAGGAGTTATAGCGCGGCGGATAGCTGCTGAGGCGCAAAGGCGGATTCTCCAGGGCCTCGACCTGCAGCGCGTCTTCCCCCGTAACCACGCGCTGTTGCCCCTCAACCCGGACCTCAACGGAGTGTAAGACCGGTGTGACCAGCCGCGAGTCAGTACTCAGCACCGCCCGCCACTGCATGTAGCGGAAGCCTGCTCCGGGAACCTGGACGCTCATCGCATCGCCTGTGCGCGGCGAACTCCAATCGGTCCAGGAAGCCTCGTCCGGTATCAGATCAGCGCCGAAGCGGACCTGTGTCATCACTTTCGTGCCGGCCGGCACGTCCGCCTGGGGTGTAATGCTGATGGTGAGGTCCTGCACCTCTCTGGTCAGGCCATTGTCGCTTTCCGGGCCAAGCGCGAGCGGCGGCGACCAGACCAAACCCTGCTCGTGATAGCGCTGCAGCCAGAAGCGTATCAGGTACTCACCGTTGTCATTGGCATTCTCACCCAACCGATTGTAGTCCCAGGTCTTGCCGCCATCCGTGCTGCGGGCGCTGCGATTGGGTTCCAGCGAGTTTTCGTAGCCAAAGCGCCAGTCCCCGCCGGCAGTGGTATGGATGACCACTTCATTTAGGCCCGATTTCAGTAGATGCCTGGGGAACTCCACCAGCCGCCAATCGTCGCTGCGATTGCGCCACTCAAGGTCGGGCGGGATCGGCTCAAGCTCGGTGCCATTGATCGAGACCAGCAGAGGTTCCGGATGCCCCTCTTCGACATATAGGTAGCCTCCCTTGCGCGGCGAGTGCGCCCATAGCTCGTAGAAAAACATCAGGTAGGCCTTCTCAGTCTCGGGGTCCGTCAGCACCAGGTCTTTCTTTATCCATATCGTGTCAGTGACTTGCTCGCCTATATAGTAACCGGCCTCGAGGGCGTCAGACGGCTCGAACACGGAGCGGTCAATGTTGAGCTGGGCGTTTCCGTCCTCATCCTTGACCAACTCTCCGCGCCTGAGCCGGGCACCACCGGCTGCCTCATCCATCTCGATATGGCTGTCGCGCAGGCAGTCGCGAAGGTCTTCATCCGCGAGCACGCGAGAGAACGCCAGCTCCTGCCAGCGCCCCTCTGTGGCCGGTTTCTCAGCGCAGCTCACCGATTTGCGCACGGACGGCTGCGGGCCGGAGCGCTGGCCCCGGTGCAGGATGCGCCACTGCACATACGGCAGACGTACCGGAGCAATAATCGCCTCGGAGCCGGCCAGTTGCACCGTATGCCACGGCGTCCACAAGCTGGTCTGCGAACCGGCTGCCCCATCCTGCGGCTCCGGTGTAGCGCCGAACCGCAGCTGGACAATATCACCATCTGCCCCATCGGCAAGCCGTGCCCTGAGGCTCTCCACCAAACGTCCTTGCTCCCCTCGTGTCAGGTCCTCGACGGCCGAGGTCGTCACCGGCCTTGCGGGTGCCTCGGTCTCGTCCGCTACCGGCGCAAGCGCAACCGGCTTGCCGCTGGTATCAAAGAGCCGAAGCGCGTACTGCCCCACCAGGCTGAAGTTGTACCCGAGATTGCGCGAGTACCAGCTCTTGCCCCGATCGTTGGATTTGGCGCTGCCTTGCGGGTGCTCGGCGTACTCAATGCCCAGAGCCCAGGTATCGGTGGAGCGATTGTCCGAGCGAAATACAACCTCATTGACGCCCTCCACGAAGTACTCCCGAGGCACCCGGCACTCATGCCACATGAAGCGCCCATGCCCTTCGCCCGATGCGTAAGACATGGCATTGCCATTGATGACGATCTGGAGTGACACCTCATTTTCGTGGTACTGGTAGGCCCAGAAGGCCAGTACTAGGTCGGTGTCCGGTGCTGCCATCTGGAAACGGTGCCGCGCCCACCCGAAATGAGCGATATCTTCAGCGATGGTGGGGTACGCTTTGGGCACTTCGGCACCGGCGGCACACACCAGCACCACGAGTGACACCAATGCGCAGGAAACACCCACAAGCACCGGCGAGCAGTGATTACAGTACTCCATGATTGCCTCTCCCTAAGCGATAATCTGCCTGCAACTCTCAGCGCGTAAGCGCCTCGGTAGTCGGTTCATTCGTGCGGGGGCCGGAGACATAGTCTCCGGGGTCGGGAGCCCAACTCCGGCGCTCTCACGCCATGTTCTTCCCACTCAGTCCCTGCTATTCCTTCCGGGAGCATCGAGCCGCCGGCCAACAACTTGGTAGAACCCGCTCCAATTGCCGTTCGGCTACCCGGACTGCGGTTATAGTACTGCGACCGTTCATGGCCCCGCGAAAGCGCCGGCGATGCTTATGGTCTTGCCGACGCCCACCAGAATGAAGTTCTCGCCGTATGCTTGCCTAAATAGCTGGCGCGCCAAGTCGCCGGAGCAGTGACAGGGCGCGGCCTTCTCGACGCCCTGTGTCTGCAGCCCACGGATGACCCTATTTATCTGCGAGGCGCTGCTCTGAGACAAGTGGAATCCTCCCACGACCAGATGGACATCCCTCCCCACCATTTGCTTGGCCCTCTTTACTATAGTCACGACCCCCGGGTGCGCGCAGCCGGTGACAACTACCGGGCCGCGGCTCGTCTTTACCACTAGCGACTGCTCCTTGAGCGCGCCGCCCAACTCGCCGGTCGAATAAACATTAGGGCAGATTCTCAGCGATTGATCTACCTCGATTAACTCAGCTCCTGCAGTGCTAACTCCCTGCTTGACACTCTGAGGCAACGACTTCGGCATATAGACCTTAACCTCACTATTCCGCCGCAGGAAGTCAGACAGCCCGCCAATGTGATCGTGATGGACGTGAGACAGCACGATCACATCCACCACCTGCGGATCAACGCCCAGTTTCGCCATATTCCCCAGCAGTACCGAACCCTCACCGCCGACATCGAATATGATTGTCTGCTCCGGCCCCTGCACCAAACAGGAAAACCCCCACCTGATCTCCAGACCTTTGGTGTGGGGATTATTGTCGTAGAGTATAGTCAGCTTGAGGTCGCTCTGCTCTGTGCCGGGGTGGTTTCCAGGTGCGGCGAAAGCAGCCTGGCCCACTCCCGAACCTGTGGTGCAGCCGCCGAGAACGCAGGCCAGGCTCAGGAGTGTCAGGGCCCAACCCAACACGCTCCGGCGCTTGAGCTTCAACACTGCTGTTCCCCCCTAGGGGGCGTACCAGCCTGGCCCGGGCCAATTGCGGGGCAAACCTACATGAGTGTTATAGCATGCAGAGGACAAGCCTGAGCGCAATCGCCGCATCCCTGGCACAGGTCCGGATAGACAATCATCGGCGGCTCATACAGGCCCTCTTGCTCCAGGATATCATGCGTGCATGCCCGCATGGCTGGGCAAATCCCATCATCGGGAGCACATTTCTCAGGCATACACGCATCATAGTTGATTATCGCTTTTCGTTTAGGCATTATCCTGTTCACGTTTCCTGGCGAAGCCGGCATCGCCCTGTTCCCTTATCGCGCGCATCTCGTCTAAAAGCAGCCCCTTAAGCCGGTCCAGAGAGACCGGGTATGGCTCGATAGGCAATCGCATCCAGTCCGAGAATTCAAGTAGCTTGTCGGGATAATTGCTGATATATTGGTCATATATTCCCAGAGGGTCCAGAAGCACGGCCTTATCGTTTTGGGGGAAGGTCTCGTTAGCCTTACCGGGATCCCAGTCCTGGAAAATCCGCTTCCAGTACTTCAGCCAGCCCGCGGTGAGCCAATAGACGTGTTGCCCTGCACTGATCTCCTTACGCTGCTGTCTGCTAGCTAACATATCAATGCAATTTCCCGCTTTGATCCGCGAGCTCTGCCCGCCCTGATCATTGATTATGTCGTCAACCAGTCGAGGCGGCTCTGACGACATATCAATGTAGCAGGTCTCACCATACACGACGATGATTTTGTCCGAATACTGCCGAGCTCGGTCCAACTGACGGGTCAGATGATACTTCAGCTTCTTGTTGTTTTCGTGTAACCCCGGCTTGGTGTACAAGATTTTGTCTGCATCCAGAAAGCCGCTCGCAGCCAGGTGATTCAATTCCAGACTCAAAGTCCCGCACGAGACAACAGTGAACCCACTGAAAGTATCCATAGCTTCACCTCTGTGCAGCGATGCCGACTAGTCATTTGATTGGGAATTCGGCGGTGATGTCTGCTCTTGGAGGGCCGCCCGTTTCTGTTCAATCTCGTATTCGAGGTCCTCGATCCGCTGAAACATCGCAGGAGAAAGCGAATGGACTGGCAAACTGCTCTTCAAAGAGGCCAGTTGCCTTTCCAAGTCTGCGATCTCCGCTAGCAGCGATGCTCTCTGTGGATCGCCGGCCTCAGTACTGCCCATTGGAGCACCTCTTATTCCCTCTCCGCGGTCGCGCCCACTAAGCCAACGCCCAGGCCCATTCTGCTACCTGTAACCCTAGCTCGGCCTTGCGAGGCGGTGGCGTCATTTGGTGGCCGAAGCAAATATAAAGTGCTCGCCCGGCACTTTTTCCACTCGCACGCCCTGGAACCCGACCCCTCTCAACATTGCTCGGATTTGGCCTGGGGTGAAGTAATCTTCATCCCAACGCGTTTCGCCTTTGGCAAAATCAGCGATTAACAGGCGGCCGCCCGCCTTGAGCACTCTTCTCATCTCGCGCAGGGCCGCGTCCGGATTAGCGATCTCGTGGAGAGCATGGACACTGACCACTGCATCGAAACGACTATCCGCGAACGTCTCCATATCTTGTGCGTCCACCTGTGCGCACCACACCGTCCGCAGCTCACCGTTCTGCTCACACTGTATCTGCTCACGAACCGGATCAGCATTGATGTCAATGCCTACAGCTTGCCTGGCTACCTGTTGGGCCAGGAAACGAACCAATTCACAGTTCCCACAACCGACATCGAGAACCGCCTCAACTTCGCCCACTGTCGCCACGATCTGTGATCGGATCTGCTCATTTGCCACCGGCATCGCGGGCCCCCTTCCAAATGGCCGGTCTTGCCAAGACAGCTCTTGCAGAATACACCTTGGGAGTGCTGGCGGGGATTGAAAAGGCCCTTGCTCTAGCTACTCCTGCTCTCAAGCCAGGTAGTGCTGCGCAGCGACACCGAATAAACTTCCCCTTGCCTGTGCTAGCCCTAGACTAGCCCAACGGTGTGGCTAGATTGTCGGGGGGCACTATTCCCGGTGCACTGCTAAGATGTCTTCCTCATTCACAATCAGGTAATCCTCACCGTCAATCTTCACCTCTGTACCACCGAAGGAAGCGTACACGACTATGTCTCCTTCGATGACCGTACCCTCGTTCTCCTCGTCGTCGTCTTGTGGGTAAAGCGGCACTGTTCCTACCGCCACTACTCTGCCCTCACGCGGGCGCTCCTGAGCCGTCTCCGGCAGGATGATACCTCCTGCGCTCTTCTCTTCCGCTTCAAGCGGCTTGACTAGGGCTCTCGCTCCAAGAGGCTTTAGCATCACGAATACCACCTTTCTTTGCTTGTGCAAGATTGTACGTCAACCTAAACCGACTTACCTACTTACCTCGGTCTCTAGAGTAACTCAGCCACTGGGAGCCCTCGCTGTTACCGAGTGCTAACATAGGCATTTCACACTATGGATTGGCGGCGACGAACCTTAACATTCCTCAGCCTCGACCAGCGCCTTCGCAGATTCACTTGAGTCCCAAGAGCCGATCAATTTTGGGCTTGTCGAACCCCACTATTGCCTGGCTCCCGATCAGCAATACGGGCACGCCCCGAATATGTCGGCGCTCCAACTCCTTTTGGGCCCTGGGGTCTCTTGACGCATCTACTTCGTGAAAGCGAATACGCTTCTCCCGCAAATACTGCTTGGCCGCATTACACCAGGGGCAAGTCGCCCCTGTGAAAAGTACCACCTTCGGCTGACGCGGACGCTTCATTTGTGCTTAGTTGCCCTTCCTTTATGCTCGATTGCACTGCTAGCCAACGCCGCACTCCCTACACCGGTTGACCTAATCTGTCCTCAGCTTCCTGGAGCAGCTCCCTAACCGGCAGGCTCTGGGGACAAGCCTCTTCACATTGCTTACAGTCCAAACAATCCTCAATGGTCTTGTCGAACTCGGCATACTGCTGACGGCCCTGGGGCCATTCCCAACTGATCCGCTTCTGGTAGTCGAGAAGCCTCAATATGCCGGGGATGTTTATCTCCGCCGGGCACGGCATACAATAGTTGCAGCCATAGCAGTACCCCTGGCCCAGTCTCTTCCCGAACTCGCGCAGCTCTTGGTCATCCGCCGCGCTCAACGGCTGGTAATCGTTGGCGATCCCCACGTTTTCCTCTATCTCATCAGGCGTCTTGACGCCGGTTAGGATCATCGGGAAGTTTTCGTTGGACAGGGCAAAGCGCAGGCACTCTGGGACCGTCGGGCTCCTGTCTTCATCAACCGGCGCCAGCTCGAGCAGCCGCGAATTCCCCAAAACCTTCATCACAAAAAGCCCGATGTCAAGTTCCCGAGCCAGGGGTATGACTTCGCTTTCAGCCTCCGTGTTGGCGAGATTATAGGTGACGAGGGCGGCATCAAAATGACCGCTTTTGAGCAGCTTTCGCATCAAGCTCCAGTTATGCCCGGTCACCCCCATGCAGCGGATCTTGCCCGCTGCTTTAGCCTCATAGAGAGCCTCAACGCCGCCTTCGTTCAGCAGCGTCTGATACATTTTCGTAGTCGAGACATCATGGGGCTCGTACAGGTCAATATAGTCAACGCCCAGCGTCTGCAGGCTCTTGTCTATGTCAGCCTTCATCCCCTCGTAATCCATCTTGGGCGAGCGCGAGCTGAGGTAGCATTCCGCCCGCCGCGTCTTCATCACCTCGCCGATTTTAGACTCGCTGTCCCCATAAGCGCGAGCCGTATCCAGGAAGTTCACCCCCAAATCCAGAGCTTTGTGGACTGTTGCCACGGCCTGCTTTGTGCTGACCTGCGGAATGGTCATACCGCCGAACCCGATACGACTGACCTGCAAATCGGTTCTGCCTAATCTACGCCTTTCCATCCGTACCGTCTTCCTTCCTCATCTCATTGATTCTCTACGCGACCTGCGGAAGGCCGCAGACTAACCGATGGCCTCGGCAATATCGGCGGCCAAATCAATTATCTCAGCAAGGCGTTCATCGGCCAGCCGGTAGCAGACCTGGTTGCCTCGGCGCTCGGCAAGCGCCAGGCCGCGGTCGCGCAATACCGCCAGATGCTGGGAGATGTTAGCCTGGCTGCGGTCCAGATGCTCCTGAAGATCGGCAACACAGAACTCCCCGCCGATGGTCTTCGCCAGCAGAGCTAACCTCGTCGGGTGCCCCAGCGCCTTGAAGATACGGGCGAGGTGCTCGTAGTCCGGAGGCCTCGGCTTGGCGTTGCCGGCTTTCACCCCATGATCTGACCTGGATTCCATCTCCTGCCTCACCTCTATCACCTATCCCGTGGCTCTTGCGCACCGGTCTCAATCACGACTGTGCTATCCAGCAAGTCGGCCCTGCGGATCCGCCCGCGAATAGTCTGCGGCGGTGCGAATAGGAAACCGATTACGACTTCCCCCTCTTTGCACTCGAGTTGGGCGACATCCTCAAATGCCGGCTCAGTCGCCACCGAGCCATCCGGGTGCTGCAGATAGACCGCTACAAAGCACATGGGCTTTTTCTCCCCTAACCTCGGCTTTGCCGGCTGGGTATTACCCCGCCTTGCTGTGCGGCTCCAGGAGTCTGTCAACAATACCAGCGACCGCGTCACCGCTCAGCTCTACGCGACGGCCTGCCAGACAGGCAGCGAATAGCTCTTCGTGATAAGCGATAGTGCCCAGGGTCGGCACCTGGCGGCTAGCAAGCTCAGCGTTAAGAGCGGCGGCAACCTCTGCTGAGGGCACCTTGTTGACAATCGCGCCCGCGAAGTTTGCGCCTGCCTGTGAGGCCAACTGCTGCACCTTTTCGGCCAGGGCCAGAGACTCCAGCGATGGTTCAACTACCGCCGCGACCGCATCAAGGCTTGTCTCCACCCCGCGACCGAAATGCTCTATCCCGGCCTCCATATCCACAATCAGCATCTCATCATCGGCCAGTCGCAGCTTCTTCAGGAATTCGCGACTGAGCACGCCCATCGGACAGGCACAGCCTTCCAAGGACTGATGAATCTTGCCGACAGTCACAAGCACTCGCCCGTCGCTCTCCACCACATAATCGGCGGGCAGATCGCCAACCCCAAGCTCGGGACGTGACAGCACCGTCATGTCAACATCCTCGCCGTCCGAGTAGGTCTTCCGCATCTGGCGCTGGACGTTCTTCTTCCCCCCGACTAGTTCCAGCAGCGGACGCGGCGGCCGCTCGAAGCCCAGCATCCAGTGCAGACAAGCATTTGACTCATCCGAATCCACTACTATCACCCGCCGGTCTCTGGCCGCGAGCTCCTCAGTCAGGAGGGCTACTACCGTACTCTTGCCGCTACCACCCTTGCCGCATATCGAGATCCGTCTGTTCATCCTACTCTCAGATGCCTCAGTCATTGCTCCATGCCTTCCCGGTGTGTAGCCTGCACCTCGGTGGCGAGCGACACCTCTACAGGATCGCGCTGCCTAGCGCTCGTACCACCGATTTCAGTACCGCATCTCTCGCCCTGGAGAAGCCGCGACCATCCGCACCGCACCAACCGGGCACTGCATCGCGCACAGTGCGCAACCGCGACACAGCGCCTGGTTAATCTCAGCCTTGCCTTGGGTATTTAGAGAGACCGCTTCTGCCGGGCACACCTGCAGGCAACGTTGGCAGCCGGTGCAGAGTTGGCTGTCCACCTCCGCCACCTGCCGCGTCACAGTAGGTGCTGGCCGCGTTTGACTTCCGGCGCTGATTACCGACGGCGCTGACCCGACGGCAGGTGCGGGCCACCAGTAACCAGGCCGGCTTGGGCCTCCACGATTGCGCCTTCGCATAGCTTCTTCCCTTCATTCCGCGACTGCTTGAAGCTCGACCATCCGCTCCTACTCCTGCAGCGATGCGGTCATCTGTGCCGCCTCGACCAAGCTCTGCATTGCCGGCGAATAATTGATCTCACTCGGCGATTGGGTAGGCGCCAACGGCTGACCCAGAGCCGTCACCCGTCAGAACACCTAAACAACCTGGTAGCAGAGCGAGGGGTTGGCCACAAGCGCATTCCTGTGCATGTCCGAGGGCGAGCCGCAAGCATAACTAAGAATATTCGAATTACCTTATATGAATGTTACCTTGCCTGCCGATATATGTCAAGACCCGACTTGGTCCCTAGTGACGTTGACAGCTCATCCGGGGACGATCTCTGAGAGGGGGGCGCGAGCGGCCACGGGGTCCAGCCCGAATAGTTAACAAGACGCGTAGCTTCGACACACCAGGATGATGGGATTTCATACCCTACGACTAGCTCAGTCCCCAGTCAGCCGCCGACGCTGAAGCCGTGTATGCAACCCTTAGCGGTGGCTAAGATAACGCCAACGCCAGCTTGCATATCAGCCCGCTCGATGTGCGTGGGCCGCCCTGTGACTGCTCCGAGCCGGACTACGTTTCCGTTACCGTCCAGCAGGGCCACGGTCCCGTCCTCACAGCCGACTACAATCTGGGAGCCGACGCCGTCCGGAGCCGGAACCGACTTGAGCACCGCCGGCGGACTTGGAGTGCGCTCCGACCAGATCTTGACGCACTGGTTGCTGAGCGCTACGACGAGGCCCTTGGCGGTACCGACTATGATTTCCTGGCTGCCGTCGCCATCGAGGTCGGCGACATCCATGGCAACGAGATTGGCTCCCGGCCTATTGCTAACACCCGGGCCGAACTGAGCGTTGTAGAGAGCCTTCCCGTCCCCTGACCACACGGTGACGCGGTTCCAAACCCCGTTTTCAGCGGAGATGAACTCCTTCGTCCCATCGGCGTTGATGTCTTCGTAGAAGAGGCCGACGCGATTGAGGCCGGTCCAGCCGCCGACCATGGTATGGCCGGCCGGCACCCCATAGAAGCCGCGCCCCACGCTGAGGCTCTTGTTATTGACGACGGCGAGTGTGTCATTACCGTTGGGCCATCGCGCAATCAGCAGATTGATGCTGTCATCCGGGCCGTCAATCAGCTTCATCTTCCAGCCGGGACCCCAGAAAACCGGCAGGCGCTCGAGCAGCTTCCCGTGCTCGTCAAGGATCTCGAGGGTGCACGCGCTGCCGACGAAACACTGCTCCTCGCCATCCAGGAAAACGCCGGTGTGCAGACAGTGAATGCCCTCATGTCCTGACGCGGTCTTGAACCAGTAGCTCTTGGCCGCCCGATATACGGCCGGGTCCATAACTGAGGTAAAGCTCCAGCGCCGGTTGCCATCCAAATCGAAGGCGATGACCTGTTCATCCCTGCAGCCAACCAGCAACAGCTTCTGCCGGGCCCACCAACGCAGCACCCGAATCGGTCCATCGGTCTGCATGGCGCGGATTTCTTCTCCGGCAGCCGTTAGCACATGTACGGTCTGGCCTTCGGCGACACAGACTAGGGGGCGCTTTGAGGACGGAATCACGGTCATAGCGACCGGCTTGCCGCCGATTTCCGCGGTCATGGCGGCCGTAAGCTCCGGCGCACTCAACTTCTGCGGCTGAACCTTGGCGGCGGCCATATCGGTGGTTCGCTGTCTCATAGCCGCAGCCAGCGTTTCAGCGATGCTGATATTGGTCCAGTGAAGGTCGAGCCGATTAGGCATAGCACCTGTGAAGGTATGACGGCCTGGGGGAAGCTCGAAGGCAGTGTAGCCGCCATCTCCCCGCGTGCCTTTGCCTGCTTCGCCGTCAACCATGACCTGGTCCCGCGCCTCGAGAGACAACTGGACGCGGCTGTGCTCGGCGGCCACAATCTCAAGCGCACCGCTCGCGAAGTCCCAGTCCAGATCAACGGGAGCGTCAGAGCGTACGAGTGGGGGCTGCCGCAGAGAGGATATGGGTGAGGGTTTGGCTCCGGCAGCGCGCAGGCGATATCCGTACAGATGATCACTCGCCAGGATGACTAGCTCCCCCTCGATGACCTCATGTTTCCCGATGACTGCAATAGCGGGCGAGGGCAGGGCCAGGGCGGCCGCATTGTCGGCGATCCGCACACATTCCAGCGGCTGATCGGCCCCATCAGTCGTCTGCCCCAGCAGATGGAAGAAGATACGGTGCTCGCCTTGGTTCACCGCACCGCGCCAGGTCATGTTGATGACGCCTCTACCGCCGGCCTCGGTGACATCACAAGGGTGGAGTTCGAAGAGAGGCTTGCGGGACGGAGTCGGCATCTTGTCAGGCTTGATGCTCAGTCCGGCGAGGCCGATATAGCACTTCTCGCCTGCCGGCTTCTCGACAACCTCGAGGCGCAGGGCGTGCCGGCCGGCAGCCAGTTCATGACGCCCGATGGCCGCTCGCTTCTGCGTTGCGCTGGGGGCATTATGCTCGATGTCGTCTCCGCTACACTTGCCGTCGAGATAAACCCTCACCTTCCCGCGGTCCACATAGTCCACCAAGTCCACGTAGAACTCACCGGCGGTCGGCTCGGCGAGCGCAAACGGCATCTCTAGCCACGAGCCGATTGCCTCGGCGCGCAGCAGCTTAATGCCGTGGCTCTCCAGAGCGATGAGCTTATCCGCCCCGGCAGGCTGACTGGTACATTCGGCGGCCAGCGCCCGTATGCCGATCCAGCCCTCCGGTACGGTAATACCCCCCCCGCCGGCGATGCGCACGGCATTGCGTTCGGCATCCCAGGCACCACCCAACGGCTGCCATTCGGTCACCAATTCCATGTTCTCGCTGTCGGTGCGGAAGGTCAGGTCATCGGTAATGAGTGCATACTTGCCCACCCGCTGGGTCAGGTAGCGGCGCCAGTTGCAGTAGGCAGCGGCGGGCACTTCGCCCACCGCCGCGACCGTCGCGCCGGTGACATCGCAGTGCAGCAGGGCCGCGTCCATAGCCACTCGCGGCTCGACCATGCCATCGGCGCTGGGCAGTACCTGGTTATGGTAGCCCCGAAGTAGGGTATAGCCGTTGATGCGCAACTCCAGAACCCCGAAGGTGTGATAGGGATTGCGGGAGGCTCCATTGAAGCCGTCAAGCAGAATAAAGTCGCCCGAGGCATCAACGGTATTGTGATAGCTGCCGAAGAGGAAGGACCGTTCCAAGGCAATGCCGCTGCCACGACGCTTCCAGAGCGGCTCAGGAACCGGGTTGATGCTCCACGTGCCGGTCATGTCTAGCGGCAGTTGAGGTTGCAGGTTATCGGCGGGCCAGAAGGACTGGCCGAGGCGGAATCCGTCGGTATCCAGCCCAATGCGCTGCCGGTAGTGCAGCCAGCGCCCATCGCCGGTGACATACGCCGCCTTGTGCAAGAAGCCCAAGGAGGCGGAGTTGAGGGCCGTGTCATCAGGGACAGCGGAGGCAAGAATCTCCTGACCACGCAGCAGAATCTCGAGGACACCGTTCTCCAACGGGATGCGGTCACCGGTCAGCACCAGGTAGGTGAAGATCGGCGCAATGCCGGTGCTATACCAGAACAGGTTGTCGCTCTCACCGGATACCCAGGCGTGTTGGTGCAGAGATGCAAAATGCAGCTTCCCCGCTCTCACGCACTGGTCCCAGATGGGGTCGGGGTAGTACTTCTGAAAGTAGCGCCCCAAACAATAGAGGGAAATGGCCGTCCACTGCCCGTGCCGCGACCCAACACCGCTAGGCACGCCGTTGAGCCGGTAGGCGCTGGCATTATATCCACTGCCCTGCTGGGGGTGCTCAAGCTGCTTGGCGAAAGCGTTGGTGACGCGCAACCGTTCCTCATCGGTGAATGCCGGGCTTTCCTCGATCAAGTCCCAGAACAGGATCATCATGTGAGCATTGTAGTGATACGGTCCGGCCAGCGGTTCGGCCTTGTTTTCGAGCCGCTCTCCGTCAATCTCCTCGATCTCCTTGCGCGCCTGGGCATCCGGGAAGGCCAGGCGGATGAATTCGCGGGCGTGGTGCTCGTCGCCGGTCATATAGTACATCGCCATGTGTTTGCTGATGCTGTTCCACCCGAAGTACCCGACCGAGCGGTAGCCCTTTGACGCCTCCCAGGTCTCCATCTCCTGGACATCAGTCGGGGGTGTGATGCCTTCCCCCAACCTGATCTCCATGAGCCGGCCGACGGAGAGCTCTCCCCGGGCCGATTGGGCGGCCTGCAGCTTCCGGACGAGCACCTCAGCGGCCGCCGCCACGCCTCTGGTGCCACTCCCTCCGGCAAAGATGACGTTGTGCCCGTCGCCGAAGGGATCATGGAGAGTCCGGACCACCGATCCACCTACCCCCGGGTACTTGAGGTCAAGCAGTGTGTAGTAGAGATCGTAAAGCGCGTTGATGGTCTTATTCGTCGAGCGGTTGCCCAGGATGATGAGGTTGCCCTGGATGGGGACGGCGGCCTGCGGAGATGCGTCGCTGACAATTGGGACACTGACACCGCTGAGTTCGCGAATGCACTTCTGGATAGCCTGGGCCGGCTGGTCATAGATACCGGAGGCAGGCGCGACGATTGCGACGGTAGCCTGGCCCCGCTTGACCAGGTCGGTCGTCAGGTGCAGGTCCTTGAGCTTGTCATACTGGGGGCTGATCGGCTCCGGAAATGGAGGCGGCGGAGGCGGCGGCGGCTCAACACCAGCTACCAACTTCACATTATCCACCATCACTTTCGGCGTAGGCCCGGCGTGGCTATAGAGGTATATACGCACGCTTCTGGTGTCCGGCGGCGCAACCTTGATAACCGAGACCGCCATGAACTTGCCCGTAGGCGCCTTGCCGAAGTCGGCCTGCACAAGCTCACCGGAAGGCAGAAAGCGCATCTGAATATGGGCGCCGGCTCCGGACCCCACTGCGATGGCTTGTACCATCACAGTCGCTTGATAGGCCATATTCGAGGTGGGTTGCACCGGGATGTCCTGATAGACCCCTATTTCGGCCTCGGGGTCGCCATCGTGGATGAGCAAGGCCTTGCCAC